>TARA_B100000749_G_scaffold280259_1_pt1 | contig 106088 bp, 110 predicted proteins | sample TARA_B100000749 | Tara Oceans TARA_B100000749 (sample SAMEA2621232) | marine metagenome | biome: marine biome (ENVO:00000447); feature: mesopelagic zone (ENVO:00000213); material: "saline water (ENVO:00002010), including plankton (ENVO:xxxxxxxx)" | depth 800 m
GAGAGCCGGAGGCGAAAGAGTGTAAGACATTCCCGCCGCCTCCACCATTTCAGCAGAGGAGCAAAGCGACGAACTGAAATGGTGGATACTAAATTGAGTGCAGTAAATGCGTGCGTGCTAATTGCACGCCGCAGTTACAAGCGAAAGTCAATTAAGCCGAACGGCCACCGTTTACCTACCAAAGTTATATATTTTATTTATATGGATACTAAATTAAATTGCGGGTGCTAGTATTGTGTTGTGATTGGAACAAGGCTGGTTCGACTAAAATAGCAGGAGGCTATTTTTGCGATGCACGAGCAAAGCGAGTGCACTGCGAGGGCAGGAGCCCGAGCTCCTTCCCGCCGCCTCCACCATTGGTGATGCACGCACATAAGGACACTATAAGGAAGAGTAATGACAAGTTCTTCAATTCAAATTGTTTCTCCGAGAGAATACCAAATAGAAAATGCTATTTTTATAAGTAAAGAATCTGTCCAAGATTTGGATCTAAAATTTAAAGAGTGGGCTGAGAAGTTTAAATACAAGTATAATGAACTTACGAAAGATGATAATTACAAAAGAGAGCTTCAAATAAGTGTAGAGTTGAAGTTGAAGGATGATGTAAGGCTAGCGGGAACCGAAGCTCTGGAATTGTTTAAACGTCCTGAAGCAGAGAACTCTTTATTGGAATCGTTAACTTATGAGATTTCTGTTTCTTATCCACCTCTTGTAAAAGTTGAGATTGAAAATTCTTACTCAAGTCGAGTTAGATTGAGTTGCTCAACATTAGAGGGTCTAGATATTCCTATCGATGATTGCTTCTATGATTTTAAAGATTGGGTAACCAATGTCGACTCCACAAAGATTCGAAAAATTTTCACTTTCGTCTCTCGTTGGGCCATTTGGCTTGCTTTAACATTTTCACCTTGGGGATTGATGATTCCTGATTTGTTTAGCCAAAATATATTAGAAACAGAGGCAAAAACTCTTCTTGAGCAAGGCTTAGCAAATGAAGAAGTACCAAAAGCTATTGAACTTTTATTAAAAGACTTTGCCGGTGAAGTGGTAAAAACTCCACCTGATTGGGCAAAAAGCTTTTACATTTGGTACATAGCTTCAATCGCTTTGTTCTTACTAATTACATGGTTTGTTAAAAATTTTGCTATTGAAATTGGAAAAGGCAAATTCAATTATAAGGTACAACAGTTTCTAGCTATTACCATGCCCACATTTCTATTTCTTTCTGTCATCGTGCCAATTATTTTGAGTAAATTTTAAATTACTATGGCCCTATTCAAACTTAATTTATAGTTGATAATATAAATAGGAAAACTACATTATATTTATCGTATCTATCGTGTTTATCCAACAATACCGAAATTCACTTTATTTAGTATTTCAATTTTTTGAAGGAGGTTAAATTGTATCACCCACCAACAGACAACCTATATAAGTTTCTAGCAATCGCAGGAGTTGCATTTCTAATCTTTATTTATCATCACACGAATGAACTCCAAAACAGCCTCGACCTAAAAATGGTCGAAGCTCGCTCAAACATAGAAAATACAGAAAAATTTTCTGAAATTTTAATGAATAGTTTGGAATTCTTAAGTAAAAATCCCCCTTCAGGCAAAAGTATAAAAGCAAACCTTTTATTTGATGAAGCTGTAACTAAAAGAAAATTACAAATTCATGAACAATTGATCGTAACAAAAAATAATGTCGGACAAGCTGAGTATATTTCTAACAAAATTGATGAATTACAATGGGAGTTCACAATAGGCTTTGTATTCAGCCTGGTATTGATTTTATCTGGCTTTTCGTTGTGGTACTTTAAAGTACAAAGATACGAAGATAAAAGGACTTCAATGTAAGCAACATTCGAAAAGGATTAAGATACGGATCGATTTTTAGGGCCATCTGCGCTTAACATCATGAGTCCCAAAAGTAGGTCCGCACCTTATTCTTCTTCATCAGTAGGCAAATCTATCAGTCGCTGCCTTCTTCTGGGTAAGCTGATGTCGCAGTTAGCTCGAACAGACTTGAACACATATCTTAGCTGGTCATAGGTGAATTTGTGGCGATTGGTCTCCCTGGTAACATGACGGACGAGCTGCTGAAGTGGGGATTTCGGGTTTGAATCCTGAGTCACAAAATCTGTCAGTTTTACGACCTTTTCATCTTTCTTTTTCGCCATAATTCTCCCGTCAGTTTTCGCTCTCTAGTCTATTTTGCGAAATCCTCTCCAAATGCTATATTGTGAGTATGACACAATGCAATATTAAAGTAAACGTTTATTTTTTATGTTAGAATTAGATATGGCAAGAAAACCACTAGATGACATTGCAGATGCCACTTTTGCTTTTAGGCTATCCCAATCTGAGAAAGAGGAACTAGCTCAGACAGTCAATGAGCTACGAGAGAGGTTTAATCAAAAGATCCCTGACGAAGAGTACAGGGTTACAAAGAACGAAGTCATTTTGGCAGCCCTAAAAGTTGGCTTGACGAAACTGAAACTCAAGGACCTTCCAGAGAGAAGACTAAAAAATGACCCAGGCACAGAAGATTAATTTTTTTCTCGAAGGCTCTAAACCTCTGGGGCGATTTAGAAGCATTTCGGGCAAATTTTAAAATGCTTGTTCGTTTTGTGCAGCTTTGTCAGATCAAACATATTCTTGTTCCACTAAACCTTCTTGTTTGGAAGAATAGGTTTTAACTGTTTTAGTTTGTCGTTTGGTTTCGGGGACGTAGCTGTTCTCATTCGGTTGACTTCAAGATAGGTATCTTTGAGGTTTTGAATGGTGCTATTTTGGCGATCTTCTAATTGGTTTTCTCGTGAAGTACCCTGAGAACCTGGGACCTTGGGCTTAGTCGGCAATCTCTTGGGAGTTAATGGCCTTAGTTCCATTGGTGGAAACGAGGCTGGGATATGTGGTTCCAAAGCTTTTTGCAGCAAACTATCAATTTTTTTCATGGCAATCCTCCTAATTTAAAGATTGTCATTTGTCAGTGCATTGTCGTTCTCTGGACCAAGCACCAACACCACTAGGCATTAGTCTATGATTTCTGAATAAATAATTGGAATAATTAAGAAGTTTTGAAATAGAAACTAATTCTAAAATTTTAAATACCGATGAAAGTAATGTATGAATATAAATACAAAATTTTTTTTACTTACTTACTTGCTCTCCTGGACTACTTTTATTTCAGGGAGCTGGGCTACCATACCAAAAGAAAAATGTATTAATGTGGACTATTCTGATAGATTTGGGCCAGTAAGAGACCAAGATGGGCATGGATATTGTTGGGCATTTCAAGCATCGGCTTTGGCCGAAGAATATCTATGCAGGAATAACCCAACTGATTGTGGAAAGTCGATGTCTCCCTTAGACATTTCAAGGTGCGATTGGTCACTGGTTAAAAATGCAGAAGGAGGATTTGGTTGGGAAGGCCTTAAATGTGCAATACAAAATGGAGGTGTATGCCCAGAGGATATGGCACCATATAGTTCTTTGACTAGTATGGGATGCAGTTTTTGGGATTTCTTTTTTGGCGGTAAGGAAAAGTGTAATCATAATAAGGTGGCCGATCTTTATGATAAGTGGGAATCGGCAAAAAATAAATATACCTGTGACAGCAGTGCTGGTAATTTTTCCAGCATGAGCAAAAGTCTAAAAGAAATCCAAACAGGGCTTATAAGCTCATTGAGAGAAACAATACCTGAGCAACTTTTGTCTAGTAAGAATGCAAGATCTATTTTTTCTTTGTCGGATTCAAGAAGTGACTTTCTTAGAAGAGTCTTAATTAGCTCCTCTTGTGAGAAAAATAGATTTGCAATCAACGCAAGAGTCATTGAAGAGCACTTGCCTTATGATGACAGAAACGAAGAGCAGAAAAACGAAATCATGAACTTTATTGTAGGCGGTCTATCTTCTGGAAGCAGTGTTGCAGTTTCTATGAACTTAGGTAAAACTGGATTTTTAAATAGCCTTTTGTACGGAGATGGTTCACACGGAATTGTAGTAACTGGGATGAGGTATAATGCCAAAAAAGGAAAATGTGAGCTAAGACTAAGGAATAGCTGGGGAGAGGGTGCCGATTTTCACGGTTGGCATACCGAAAGTAGTTTAAGAAATGCAATTTACAAAGGGTATTACCTTGAAGATAAATAATTTTTTTGCAATTTCATTGATTCTTTTAGTATTTGGGGCAAACGCATCGGAGACTGTATATTTCTTTAATGAAGATAAGAAAATCACAATGTCATATGTAAATAGTCTAGGACTGAGAATTTCAAATATGGAACTATGCCAAAAATATAAATGTACTGCCTACCTCGTGGCCTCAGGTGAGATAGAGCTTCCAAAGAAAATTAAATGGATTTCGGGTGGAGCAAACCCAACGTCTACTCTCTGTAAGAAAATAGAAGGCATCCCTAGAATCGCTTACTTATCAAATGAGAATGAAGTTTCTATATGTCAGTTTTCAGACAACAGTTTTATTTTTGGTTGGGACCTAATGGAAATTCTTAAAAGAAACTTCAAGGAAAAATGACATCTCATTTTCAACTCAAATTAGTTTACAAAAAATAAAGATTTGTAAATCTATAAGTCATCATGATTTTGCACTTACCGTTCTCAACTATCAACTAATTTACTTAGCCTTACTTTCTCCTAATGAAAGAAACTGTAAAAATTTAAAAATAAAATTAGGCCGATGACATCCCTAACTCTTTGAACTAAGCTATTCCAAGAGGTTAGAGGCATATGTTCCGCCTCCACCAAATTAAAGTAAAATAGTCTACCAACGGTAGGCTATTTTAGTTTAAGCTGACGGAGTGGATGGATTGGGACAAGGCCGGTTCGACTAAAATAGCAGGATGCTATTTTTGCGATGCACGAGCAGAGCGAGTGCACTGCGAGAGCAGGAGCCCGAGCTCCTTCCCGCCGCCTCCACCAATCGGCAACTAGTTTATTTAAAGGGGGAGATTCAACTAAGGTCCTTTCTTAATTCATAGGTTTAGAGAATTACGGAGAAAGTTGGATCGAAGACATAATTGAAGTTAAGAGAAATGACCAGGTGCGGACCGACTTTTGGGACCATCCGCGTCTAACATCGTGAGTCCCAAAAGTAGGTCCGCACCTTATTCCTTATTCTCCGCAACAATAAGGAATGGCCGAAGATAGGCATTTTCTCACAACGAGGAAAAAATAGACCCAACCAAATTGGCTCCACAATCTGCCGAGTTAAAAAAGTGGATGGAATGCGATTGGAGCTGGAGGGCCTGGACGCTATTGAAGGAACTCCGGTCATTGATATAAAACCATGGATAAAAGAATTTGGCCCAAGAGGAAATGTGTTTCAACCCCATTGGATTACAACATTGATGGAAAAATACTGGAGCTAACCTGAAACCCGCATATACGTGTGCACCCATCGTACGCTGCAGGTACAAACGAAAGTCCACCAAACCCAACGACACCAATCACCTACCAAAGTTATATATTTTATTCATATCGAGACTATAGATCAGGTGCGGACCGACTTTTGGGACCATCCGCGTTTAACATAGCGAGTCCCAAAAGTTGGTCTGCACCTGTTTTCCTTGGTAACGAAAGCGGATACACTCATAAAAGGAGCTACTGTCGTTGGGTTGGCAAACAGCTTCTCAGCTTCTGCGGATGAATTTAAAATTGAAAGAGATTCATCAAAAAAATCATTTTATTGGTCTATCGCATTGCTTTTCCTATGCACATCTCCTCTGGCAATCTATATATTCTCCAATTTGTCGTTAAACAATCTACCAAAATTAGAATTTACAGGCATTATTTCTAGAGCAATCTTATTGTTGCCCGGGATTTGGGTAACAAAGTTTAATTCGCGACGGTTTCATATATACTCTGAACTGCACCGTCAATATTCTCATAAGGCAACTATTGCGAAAGCGATTGAGGGTTTTAAAAAAGAGTCTCCAGAATACAAAGAGCAAATAAGTGCCGCTGCATTTATTGAGCTTCATGTGCAGCCTGAAGTGGACTTCCGGGGGCAAAAAAAGACTGACCCATCTGTTGCAAATGGTCCCCTAAAGAATTTAACCGATACAATTGGACAAAGACTATTTCAGTCGAATGATCAATGACTATAACAGTGGAGTATGGGGCAAAATGAAAACACGAAACTTAGATGTTGTGGATGGTCTTGTTCAGACTATATTAAATAGACGAACTACTGAACAAGTGAAGCTCTTGAGAAAACGAGAGGGGGAGTATAAAGTCAAAACAGCTGCTAGTGGTATTCAAGACCAGGTGCGGACCGACTTTTGGGACCAGCCGCGTTTAACATAGTGAGTCCCAAAAGTAGGTCCGCACCTTACTCAAGAGTAAACTTAAAAAGGATAATAAGATTCGCGAAGATTTTACATACCCATACGAATTAGAAGACTCAGAGTTTATTGAATATGCGGTACATGCAACAACAAATTTTTTTGTTAAAAGTAGTCGAAAAATTTTACTTCCTCTTGCTCTAAAAAGAAATTTGGACTTTCGCTTTGAAACCTCACTTGATGAAATAAAGGCTGTAGAAAAGGAACTTCTAGGCCACAACATTTGGGATAAGATGAAGATTAAAGAGCATGACTTACGAAAAGCGAAAAATAGAATAAGAAAACATTTAAAAGCAATCTACAATATACTCCTGCCGCTTTTTTCAAACTTGTCTAAAAACGTTCCTAGTTATAAATTCCGTAATTTTGAGAATCTTTTCGGTATGCTAATCGCTGTTAACCGTTCTGACTTTTCTTACTATTGCAGAGAAACATTTTCAGAATTATTTCATTGGATAAAGCAAGAGTACCTGGAAACTCTCCCAGACGAAATATTTAAAGAAATTTCCCATTTCGAAAATGTATTAATTAGCTACTCCAGAATTTTCCATAATCACCGGAGGCGAGTTCTTTTTGATAGAGCTAAACGTGAGAGTCGTTTTTTTTACAAAATTGAAAGAGAAATTGAGAAAAAAGACTTAGGGGAATCTCAAAAAAAAGTCTTAGAAAATCATAAAACAACTATATTGAGATGGTTTAACCTTGAACCTCGCGATCTAACGTTTTTAGATGATTTTTATAAGAATTGTACCCCAGGTCAATTAACAGAATTTCTTTCAAGTGTATTTGCTGTATCCGAAGCTAAAATCTTAATTTTAGGGGAAAACAGGCCAAAACTAGGTTAAAAGTTTTAGCTAGGGACCCGGCACCTTTTGAGTATGCAACGCATTTTAGATTTAAGATTTTGTGCGGACCTTATTCTAGCCACTAATAAGGTGAATCCCCAATTGGCTCAATCTTAAAATCTGACTCTATGGCATCAAACACTTCAAGTTCTTGAACTCTATTATTCTCAAATTTTATTGAAATTTTAGCGTAGTGGTACAGACCCTTCTGTATATATTTACTTTTATATCTCGCTCTTTTTGGACCAGATTCATGAATGGAAATTTTAGGTTTACTAAAGACTTCCCTATAGTCGAAACCCCATTTGTAAAACCCTTCTTTAACAATGAACTCTTGTCCAAGAAGGTCATACACTTCACTTTTTGATAGACCTAGTTTTAAACCCCCTGGGGTAACAACCTCAGCATCTAGCAACTCAGAAGTTCTGCAGTCACTGTCTAGATCACCTGACTTCACTTTCACGCCATAAAGAGTATTGTAGTCGTTCAATACTCCTGTCGATATCTCCATACCGACATTTGATTTGGCGTTTTTATAACATGCTCTAGAAAGATGATGTTTCTTCCTAACTACCGGAATTTCACTAATCCCAATTTTTCTTGCCACCTCATCTAGCTTAGTTACTCCGACCTCGAGCCCATTCATCGAGCTATGACTTTTAAAGACTTTCCATCGATCTTCTCCGATCCACTCTACAGTTACCTGTCCATAGGCTCCCAAAACGACGAGTATTAAAACAAAAAATGATAGTATCTTCATATGCTTCCTAGTTGAGTAATTGAATACCTGGCACCTTTTGAGTATGCATTGCGAATTAGATTAAAGACTCGGCGCGGACCAACTTCCCGCAACAGCTTCCTAACCATCAACAATCTTGAATTTCACACGACTAAGCGCTTTGTCCGCCCATTCCCAGTCCACCAGATTCTCCCTTACAAGCCGGTGGTACCTATCCAAAATGTGTGTAGCTCGTTTTTTTGTGATTCCATAAGCTTCAAATTGATCCTTGTAGTAGAGGCCCTTAGTAACAGGCAAAAAACTGTATTTAACAGCTTCCTTTAACACTGAATTGAAAAAGTCATTATAAGAGCTATGCCCCCACATCTCCATTTTTAAAATATCCAATGCCAATCCCACTTCTAGTAATTTTCGTTTATTATAACTCTTTGGATCCCTCAGTGGAGCTTCTTTAAGAACATCGTTATAAAGATTAGCTAAGTATTCCCACTTTTTGTGAATACTAACTTTCTCTTTCCAATAGAGCCCAAACCAAAATCCTAAAAACCCTAATATGAATGCAAACAAAAAACCAAATAGATCTGTCTTCTTTGTTATAAATACCTCTGGAGATTGGTTTATTACAACTATCGCAGGTGTGATCACTAGTACAAATGCAACTCTTACTGCCACCCAGAATGAAGAAAAAAGCCTTAGGTTTGCTCTAGGGTTATCCCAATAACCATATTTAGACTTCTTATCCAATAGAGCAACTTCGATAAAATCATCGCATAGCCATTCCATAGAAAATTGTTTTGTTGAATCTCTAAGGATTTTCAGAAAAAATTCCTTTCATTGAACTATTATGAGAACGTAAATCTAATTGGACTCACTCGCCACGCTTCTATTCCCACATACCTCGTCCGGCAGGGTCATCTCTGGTTCATTTATTGCTTTGGAAAAATAGAATTCATGTTCCTGGTGCTTAAACCTAACTTCGTATTTTGATGCATCGTTGGCATATTCATTTTCATTTATCGTAAACTCGACCTTACCATTTTGATCTGTAGTAGCCTTACCTTCTCCCAACAACTTGTCCGAGTTCTTATTATACAAATACCAATCTAGCTGTTTATACCGGTACGGGCGCTTAGCAATAGCCACATCTGTTCCATCCATTTTGACTTCGCACATTAATTTTATATTCACTCGAGTTAGCTCACCACACGTAATTAAAATAATTGGAAATACTCCCCGAACGAAACAGTCTCCGTCATACTTAGAGTATATCCCTTCATCTCTATTTATCATCGTATCAACGGACTCATCATATCGATTCGGGACTACGTTACCAGAGCCTAAAACACAACCCGATAGCAATAAACTTGCCACACTTAAAACCATTAAATGTATTTTCTGGTTAATCAAAGGTTTCATTGACCTATCCTATTTACTCGCGATCGATCGCAAAGCCTTTTTAGCTTTGTAGTATCCTTGTTGTGCGCCCTTATTAGTGGGTTGAATTTTTAAGGCTTTTTCATATTGAGATTTTGCTAGTTCTATTTGTTTAGCATCGCTCTTCTTTGCCCCAAGCCAGGCGTTGATATGCCCCATCATAGTATATGAGAGCGCAGTAAAAGAACTCGCCCCTAATCCAAATCTTATTCCCCTCTCAAAGTGATATAAAGAGGCATCCCAATTTTTATTTTCGTACTCCACAAAACCTAGGCGGTAGTGCGCACGACCATATTTTTGGTCCAAATTAAAGGAAATCCGTGCATGCTTTTCAGCGAGTCTCCTATCTTTTTTGGCATTAAGGAAGGCTAAATAAGCCCATTGATGTACCACTTTGTTCTTCGGATGCTCATTAATCCACTTCTCATAGAGCTTCCAATATTGTTCTACCAGCTTAGCCTCTTTGTACATTTCATCATAGAGGTAAGAATGTGCTTTCTCTGAAAAGGGATAGTCTTCTGCCCATTTTTTTAAATATTTTACCAGTTTTTTATTATTAGGTAATTTGTATGCAAAGAGATTGTGATATAGCAAATAGTAGGCTTCTTTTTCATATCCAGAGAATTTTTTAGTGTCTATTGAGTTCAGATACTTCTCTGCTTTGTTGTGATGTTCTTTAAGAACAATATAAAGTAGCCCTTTGTTGTATTGAGTTGAAAACGTATTTGGGAGGATTTCTATTGCCTGGTTGGCATGATAGAGGGCTTTCTTCGGGTTCATCATTCTTTTCGACGAATATACTTTTGATGCATAGATATGCTTTTCAGCCTCTTCTCTTTGTGCCTCTGAGTAGTCATTTTTTGGATCAGCCTCTACAACCATTGCATTATACATTTCCTCTTTTAATCCTGGAGGTATTGCCCCTAGAATCGGTTCGAACCTTCTAAACATTTCCATCTTTTCTTTATAATTATGGAGTGACCCTTTCTCTGTTGACCCTTTCCATTTCATATTTAATGCTTCATCCACTCTGCCTAAAAAAATAAGACCTCTTGCATGAACATTTCGCGCAAATCCAAAATTACTTCTTTCCAATGCCATCTTTGAATACTGAATCATTCTTTCAGCTCCGCCCTTTGCTGCCGAACCGTCTCTCCTAGCCATTATGGCTGCGGCCAAGTTGCCCCATGCCCAGCCATTATCTTTTTCTTCCGCAATTTTTAACAAAATTGCTTCCGCTTTATCATGCTGTCGGATATCCCTCAATATTCCGGCTTTAAGAGCTAAAAACTGTTCCTTCTCTTTAAAAGTCTTGTGGTAGGAAATCATTTTATCTAAAACAACAAATGCATTGGTATATTCTCTAAAGTAGTAATGCCTGAGTGCTTGAACAAAATTGACACTGTTACTATATTCCTCATCGCCCAAAGCCTCTTTTAAGAGTTTATCCGCGACCTCATACTCTTTTAAAACCAAATGAGTCCACGCCATGTTAGCTTTTGCATCTACGTATCCGGGATCAAATTCAAGTGCGATTCTTATAAATTTTCTTGAGTGGAAGACATATAAAGGGTTGTAGTTAAAATACCCATTGTAATACCCCAATCTCTGCATTATTTTTGCAAGTCCTAGATAACTTGGAGAGTGTTTTGGATTTTCAGCAATGACTTGCATATATAAATCTTGGGCCTTCGCCAGTTCCCCACGGTTTGCTTGAGACTCCTTTCTAACTTTTTCAGCCATCTCAAATATTTTTGCCTGATTATCATTTAGACGCTTGTATTTGGGTACGCTAGTACATCCAGCCAATAGCAATAGGGAAATTAGAAAAGGTATGTAGGTACTGACCATTTTATTATTCCTAGTAAAACAAAGAAGATTATAGAATATGTTATAAACCTAAATCGGCGCACTTTGCGCAAAACTCTAGTTAAATAAAGTGATATAGTTATATAAATAATTGTAAACTGGAAATTTATCAGATTGAAACGGAGTTAAATCTCTTATTAAGGCAAACAGTTCTATTCTGTTGCCTTTTAACCGATAATACTTTTGGAGCAACTTCCAAAAAAGATAAGTATTTACTATGGAGGCAAATTGAAGTTCAACAGCACTGTTTTTAAAGAAAATCTTATTCGAGATTTCTTAATTGGGGCTTTTATTAGCCTTGGCTTCACCCTACTATTTGGCGTAGATGTTGCGCATTTATTTATCTGGTTTTTGATTTTTATAGTTATTTCACTGTTAGTGAATTTGGTTCGCCTTACACTGGCGAAGTTTAAGGACTACGAAAAATTCTTAAATAGACTGGTTACATACTTTTTAATTGCGGCAATCACAATAGGATTGCATCAGGCACAGAAGTTTGTGTCTAATATCAATTTTGATGAAGACATTAAAACCATTGAAGCCTATAGCACTAAGCATGGTCAGTACCCTGAAAGCTTGGATGTGGCGAATACTAGTAATAATCCATATTTCTCTCTATTTGGCCCTAAATATAGGTACCATCCACCGAATGAAAGAAGGGAGCATCCTACCCTTTGCAAAATATTTTTGTCCCCCTTTGGCAGAGTTTGCTACAACTTTGAATCTAAGGGAAAAATTGTAGTCGATTAAGTAGAACTAGTATAAATAATCAGATTAGGTGCCAGGCATATTTTGCGGATGCAGTGTGTTTAGGAAATTGTGAAGGTTGCAAGTAAATTATGCGATCCACTTTTAACATCGTGAGTCCCAAAAGTAGGTCCGCACCCTACCCAATACCCACTTAACTCTCCTTTATTTTAAATGCTCAACAACTGTTCGGCCGAATAATTCAGATGATATTGGGTCACGTCCAGTGATGAGGTTTCCATCGACAACTACAAATGGCTTGCCAGACTCTCCGGGGAGGTATTGTACTCCGCCCATAACCTCTAATAGGCCTCTCACTCTTTTGTATCCAGTAACCTTCTTTCCTTTTACTAATGGCTTACCTTTTCCATCCAGATTATTTGCTACTCCCAAAAGGCCTGTTGCAGAACATAAAAGAGCAACCTTTTTACCTTTTTCAAGGGATTGACTAAGAATCTTATGAACGTCTTCATTGGGAAAAAAATCTTCCCAAGCGCCATTTCCTCCCGAGAAAACGATTGCATCGTATTTGTTAATATCGACCTTAGAAAAAATGACATCAGGCTTTACAGATGGATACTCTTTTACCTGCCTCTGATCTGGTATAACAGGAGTGTCGTATTTGGCAGCAACCTGCACCTGAAAGCCCGCCCGTTCAAATATTTCTCTTGGCTTGAAATATTCTGGCGCATAAAAACCAGTTGATATTAGCATTAGGACCTTTTTCTCTTCAGCTTGAGCTGCTGTGGTGGGAGCCACCCATCCAACTATCATTAGTAATACAATTATAAATTTCATATTTCCTCCCTTTACAAAAGTTAAGGCAGGAGATATTACCTTTTTTGATATTTGCATATTTTAACTATCAAATTCCAGATATTAGCTTTTCAAATATCAAAGGAAGTAACTTTGAGTACATTAAATCTTGATTTGAATATTATCCCCTGTTTTCTAGCAGTTGCAGAGCATGGATCAATTTCAGGAGCCTCCTCGTCCCTTCACTTATCTCAGCCAGCTATAAGCCTTCAGATTAAAAAACTCGAAGGAGAAATAGGAGGCCCCCTTTTTGATCGTCATAACCGTGGGCTTGTATTGACCCCCTTGGGGACAAAAATCCTACCTCAAGCCCGTGCCCTAATTCAGGTTGCTGAAGACATAATGAGGCAATCCGATGATTTTTATAGTGAGCCAAGCGGAAAAATAAAGGTTGGAACTTACACGACGGCCTCTTCTTACTTGTTGCCTCCGGCTCTAAAGGGATTCTTAAAGAAATTCCCAAAAACTGGAGTGACCTATAGATACGACCCTACTGAAGATCTCTTAGAAATGATTAAGCGATTTGAAATAGATTGTGCTGTATTAAGTGAAGTCCCTACAAATGACCCGTTGTTAAATGTGGAGCCTTTTTTCAAAGATGAACTTATTTTTGTAACTGCCAAGGCAAACTATAAAGGCACTAAAAAAATTACTCCAAAAGACTTAGAAGGCTTTGACTACTTATCCTACCCTCTAAGATTTGATTTATGCTATCGCCTGGTTGAACAAAATTATGGAAAGTATCTAAAGAAAGCTCGAATACCTGTAGAAACGGTTAGCTTTGATACATTAAAGCAAAGTCTCCTAGAGGGAATCGGGGCGACTTTCATGCCATCTTACCTGATTAAAAAAGAACTTGAAAATAAAAGACTTACTCCTATTTCAGTCGGAAACAAGCGGCTCCCAATAACTTTTTCATTTGTTTCTAAAAAAGATGCACCGATGTCTAAAGCAACCTCTGAATTTAGAAGTAGTATTCTTAGTTATTTTTCTTCTCTATGATAAGTTTGGGTACCAGGCAAATTTTGCGGGTGCAATGTGTTTAGGAGATTGAGAAGTTTGCCAGTGGATTAGATGGGGACCGAATTTTGGAACTATCCGCGTTTAACATAGTGAGTCCCAAAAGTAGGTCCGCACCTTATTCTGCAAATGAGGGAGGAAAAGTGGTAGATTTTCAGCCATTGTAATTAGGAGTGTAGACTATATTGGCGGCTAGTTAATTTGTGCTTACTGACGATGCACTTCGAATCGGATTCGAAACGAAAGGGAACAATGTGATAATTGTCGCAGGCCATCTAGTAGTAGATAAGGATCGCCGAGATGAATTTCTCGAGAAATCAAAGGATGCAGTTGTTGCAGCTCGTGAAAATTCGGATTGCTTCGATTTTAATGTAACAGCAGACCTGGTAACACAAGACCGTGTCTGCATTTATGAAAGGTGGAACGATCAAGATTCACTGAATTCGTTTCGTGGGAATGGCCCTGGAGAAGACCTGTCGTCTTTAATTCTAAGTGCAGAAATCAATGAGTTCGAGGTCAAAAATTAGGGCAGTTGTAGTAATTGAGAGTCTAAACTCTCGAAATTAGGAGGCTTCACCGCCTCCACCAATTGTATATGAGTCGAACCCGAAAGTAGAGATTAGATGATTGAAGTTGCAATAAATAATTTTCCCGAAATCAATTTGGTTTGTGTACGAGGCTTAGTGCGATCAGGTTCCAATATTAGTCGACAAATTATTCCTGATTTATGGAAAAAAATACGAGCCCTTCAAATTGAGACCACAAGATATGACGATAATCGCTATGCAATAATAACTGGTGACTTGCCCGGCAGGGAAGAGGCGGAGGCTTATTACTTCGCAGGCATTAGAGTCGAGACCTGTGATAGTTTTCAACTTCCTGAAGGTTATTTTTACTATAAAATTGCCGAGGGACCTGTTGCGACTACCATTCATACCGGAAGTCCGATGATGCTAGGGCAAACGGCAACAAAACTTTTTAGAGATTGGTTACCTTAGTCAAATCGAACTCTTCGTCTTAATCAGGAACTAATTGTTTACTCCTCGGATTATGATAGAAACGACCCAAAGTCTGAGTTTGAATATAGTATTTTTCTAAATTAGGCTAAATCGATATTAGTAGAGGCAAATACACTGGTTCAGATCAGGTACAGACCGAATTTTTGGAACTATCCGCGTTTAACATAGTGAGTCCCAAAAGTAGGTCCGCACCTAATCATAAGGCGAACACTATTTTAATAGAGTCGTGAACAACTGATATAACCACTATATATTTTTCTTTGAAAGGCTCTCGCTGAGCAATGATTTCTCGAACTTGAAGTTGTGACATTTGCCATTACTGTCTGAACAACATCTCCACCATAAGTATTCCAACTCACTCGCGGATCTTCGAAAACCATTTCTGCACATTGAGTTTGGACATTACCCTTAGCCTCATATACGCTTTCACCAACAGCCGCAACAGAGGTTGCATAACCTTTGCTATGTGACACACAAGTTGCATGACACAAGATACTCGCACTTGCGTTTATAGATATCATGGCCACAAAAGCCGTTGATAGTATTAGTAATTTCATATTTTCCCCCTTGTTATTTAAAATTTTTATTATGGATTCTCTGTCTCTGTGATGATGAATGCAATCACCTCTGCCCATCTTCTATCTGATCTATCCTCGCTAGATGCCCCTCCATGACCACCATCAAACGTGGTTGAGAACAACATCGGTTTGGACTCCTGGTGGGGATTAAGTTCTCGCATTTTTGCAACCCATTTCATCGGCTGAAAGTAATAGACGGATGTGTCTTCAAATCCTGTCATTACATAGAGTGACGGGTATTTTTGCTTTTTAATATTTGTATAGGGATCATAAGACTTAATGTACTCGTACTGGTCTTGAACTAAGCCATCACCCCATTCGTTTTTCTCGTACTTCGCCAGAGGATCATAATAGAGAGTCATTGTATTGAGAACGTCGACAAAAGGAACGTTGAGGATAGCCACTTTATACAGATCCGGTCGCATATTTAGCACAGACCCAACAAGCAGCCCCCCGGCACTTACTCCCTCAATGGTCAGTAGATCACTGGTCGTATACCCTTTTGCAATTAGACCTTCTGAGACATCGATGAAGTCATTAAAAGTATTCATTTTATTAAATACTCGTCCGGCATCATACCATTTTTTACCCTTTGCTCCGCCGCCACGTACGTGAGCAATTGCAACTGTAAATCCGAGCTCAAGCATTTGAATATAGTTCCGCAAGTAGCGGATCGGTAGAAGTGCCCCATAGGAGCCATAGGCTGTTAAGTACAATCTCTGTGGAGCATCTTCTTTGCCCTTCTTGTGAATCAGGCTTACTGGTATTTTTTCTCCATCAGCACTCTCAATATAGATTCTTCGAGAAATAAACTGAGATCCCCGCTGATCTTCAGAGGACAGCTGGACCGGACTGCAGTTTAAATAGGAACATTTAAACTGGGTTTTTGGACTAGTATAAGTACTAACTATATAAAATATCTGCTTTGAATATTGATCCACAGTAAGGTCAGAAATCATTATAAGCTCATCAGGAGTATCAACGGATCGAATCTCTTGCGTCTCAAGATTTAGGATTTCTAGTGAATGCAAACCTTCAACATTAACGGTGATAAATGCAAACTCATCAGACCAAGCAACATTCCCAATACTACCTACAGATGGGCGGTAGAGTTGAACCCATGATCCCCTTGAATCTTTTTTGTAAATCGCCTTTTCCACATAGGACTTATTTGAAACCTTAAAGTAGCTCCCATCAATCCACTGGACCTCCTCGATGACATTGCCTTCATGGTCGTTGATAAGCTCTACATCATTTCGCAAACTGTCGAATTTAAAAATGGTATTATCAACTTGCGTAAAGAGGTTGATAAATATTTGGTCTTGATCTGTCGACTTATAAATCGATCTTTGATGCCCATCATATACATTGGCAAAGCTATGCATTTGTTGGCGATCTTGACTTTGAACATTGTATTTGTAGAGCTGGTGAACTCCCAACTCATCATCGGTCCCAAAAAATAGAAGGTCTTGATCGTTGATCCAAGCGAAGCTTGACCAAATTTTTTCTCTATTTAGCTGAGTAATTTCTCGAGTCTCCTGATCCAATAGAAAGAGATCAAAAGCTCCCCGACCAAGTGTATCTAGAGCAACTAAGTACTGAGTTTCAGATACATTGGGCACAACTTCTATGACTTCAAAATAAGGGAAGGATTGGCTCCACTCGTTCCCATCGAATAATAATTTTTTCTCACCAGATTCTCTAAGCGTCGAGTACCAACGGTAGTAGTTCTCGTTAGAATTCTTCTCTTTACTAATGACGTTTTTACTGTGAAAGGAAACTTGTCGACTTACCTTCTTCTCCCTAAAGTGAGTCATCCTTTTAAAGAGTTTTTCTACTAATGCTGAGTTCTTTGAAAGATATTTTTCTTTGTATTCATTTTCTTTTTCTAGGTGTTGAACCACCTCGGGGTCCTCACTGTCATGCATCCAGCGATAATTATCCACCCTGGGATCAGCATGAAAATCGTCTGTAAACGGAATTTTCTTTGCAACGGGCGGAGAAAGCAAATCTTCACTACTCGATCGGTTCTTATTGGCACATCCAAAATTATTTATAAAAATGATCCCGATTATAAATGAAAGTAAAAGTCTCATTGCTATTTTCCCCTCTATTTGCAAGATTAGAAGACGAATCGGATCCTATAGTAGGGTTTGACTTTGATATAGATTTTTTATGTTAATGAGTACTTAACTAATGGTTAACGATGTGGACCTCCTGAACATTTTATTTTTTACTGATTACAAGGAATACGTTCTTAAACGAGTGAAATCTCTGCCCAATCAAGGACGTGGTGAGTTTAGAAGAATTGCTGATGCCATAGGGGTCAGCTCAGTTCTTGTGAGCCAAATCTTTAAAGGCGAGAAGCACATAACTGCCGATCAGGCCTTTAAACTCTGTCAATACTTCAAACTCGACAGTCTCCAGAGCGAGTATTTTTTACTTTTGGTAAATTACGAAAGATCTGGAGACAGCGGCTTAAGAGGTTTTTATCAAGAAAAAATAGAAGAATATAAAAATAGATCTAAAAATGAAGACGAAAGCACACCTCATAGTTTTAGCAATAATGCCATTCATGGATGGAAGAAGCGGGCGGCCTCAGGAAAAGATCGCCTAAAGGAATTCGAAGCATTTAAAAACGAAGATGCCGAAGAAGTCATTTCCCACCCCTTTCAAGGAACTTGGATCGGCGAATCCAGGAGTGTCGAAATTGAGAATGAACTGGTTAAAAACTCTCCCCTACTCTTTAAAGAGATGACCTGTAAGATCGAAATAAATTCAAATTTGATTGTCGTTTGCCACGCTTTTGATACCAAAAATCAAAGGTTTGAAATGGATGCTCTAAAATGGAGTCAGAAAGATGAACTCTATGGGTTTATCTTAAAAAAGAACTACAACGATATGTATTTCGGGGCTGGAGCAGGGTACATAAAAGGCAATGAAATTTCCTATTCCATTGCCTCATACAATAATAAAACAAAAGGCGTACAAGAGTATAAGGTGAACTATCTGCTTGAAGGTAATGATGATCTAACGTTGAACGGATGTAGAATATATAACAATATTCTGTGCAACCGTTGGGATATCACTCTAAAACGCCAATAGAATCACTCGTAGTAGTTTTGAACCTTACGATTCTGGAATAGTTTCAGCTTCTTCATCCGTTTCTACTTCTTGTAAAGAACAGTTCACCAGGGAAATTGTGGGTTCGTAGGGTGTTTCCTCTGTGTAGTTAGGGTTACTCTTAATGAGTTCGTAGACGTTCATGGTCCAGCTCGTTTTTGCAAAGGATGGGCCTGGCAGAGATTGTTTAAACTCGAAAATGTAGTTCGTCATAATACCAGAAGTGGACGAATCTCTAACATAACTCCCTCTAACAATTTCTGTATATCGCTGAGAAAGAATTTTACTGGCTTCATTCGGACAAAGTTCAAATAACTTATTTGTCAGCTTTAACTGGCTTTCATCATATGCTCCCCAATCAGATGCCAATGTAACTGTTGAATAGAGACTAGCTACTAAAAATGCTAATATTATTTTTTTCATACGTAAAACGCCTTTCTAAATAAAGTGTTTGGATTTTTTGTTATTGGAATCGAAGTGGTAGAGCATTGTAAACAAAAAATAAAGTCTAATTTTTACATTCCATTTTTTTTATAGCCTCTACAATTAAATGCCAGTCCTATTTTGCGGATGCAGTGTATTTAGTTCAGTGGTTAAGTACCTGTCACCTTTTGGGTATGCATCGCGTTTTTGGTTAAAGATTAGTTGTAGACTTTTAAGACCTTCAGCTTCTAAAATTGTGAGTCTCAAAAGTAGGTTCTCACCTTACTCATAATGGAGGCGATTATGAAATATTTTTTGATAGTTTTTATTTTTGCATATCAGGCATCTGCTGGAACACATACTTCACCCTATACTGATCAAATTGAAAATAAAATTAAAGCATTAACCCCATCGGATTTGGTAGGCCTAGAAAAAGGCCATGGCACACCCTTTGGTGGCATGGCCAAGGCGGCCGAATTAAACGGCCTACCAGGGCCAAGACATGTACTTGATTTAAAGGTCGAATTAGAACTCTCGCTGGTAGAAATTAAAGAAATAGAAGCCATTTTCAAAAAGATGAACAAAACTGCGGTAAAAGCAGGAAGAGAACTGATCCAAATTGAAGAGTCTTTAGATAAAAAACTAAAAAACAAAGAGATAGAAAGCGATGGACTTTTGGAACTTGTAGAAAAGTCAGCACAAAAGTACGGAGAGTTAAGGTACTCCCATTTAGTTGCTCATCTTGAAACAGCAGAAGTCCTCTCAAAAAAGGAAATTGATGAATACAATCGATTGAGAGGCTATACCTCAAACAATCCTTGTCAAAATATACCAAAGGGGCATCCACCAGAGATGTGGAAAAAACATCATGGATGTAATTAATGAGCTATAGTCATTTGTCGCTATCAGAAAAAGTGAGGCACCGAATATCAAAGACTCACAAGGCATCCACCTCTAAACCCGGGTTTGACTCCCAAGGATGAGAGAATGAATTTGCAGCTGGATCACTTCTATTTTGCGCTAGATGATGAAACCTTTGATCAGGCTCGGGAATTCTTTTGCCAGTTTCCTTTCACCGAATCTTATTCAGTGCAGGCCAAGCACGGGAGTTGGGAGGGGATCTATCCCTTTCAAAGGGATCGGTCGGCTTATCCAGAGTTTGTAAGGGCCTCCTCAGATAAAATCGCCGGATGCATTGGGATGTGTTTTGGCAATTTGGACGAAACGTCTATCCATGAAAAACTTGTTGCTCACAGAAAAGAACTGGGATGGATAAGGAAAGAACGATTCAGGGAAGATGGTAGCAAGTACTTCATTAGTTCAATTCCATCCAAACAAGGATCTGAAGTCTATTTCTGGGGTATAGAGTGGCAAGGCAATTATGTGGAAAAAAGGGAAAACTGGGGTGCTGATTCCGGAAACCCTCTCATTCGCGTAAAGCAAATAAACCTTACATTGTCCTCGGAGACAATGGACCTAATCGAGGAATATCGCGATTGGCTTCAGCCAACAGTTGTCTTATGTGATGCAAAGGGGCCTAAAAGAAAAGCCGAGTTGGTCTTTGAGATAGATGAATCATTTGAAGTTTCAGATAGAGAGTTCACCAGAATTAAGTATCAGAAAGAGGCTACCAACCTTAAAGTTGAGCTTGAAATAGTAAAATAGCGAGATCCATTAAGTGCCCGGCACTTTTTGGGTATGCATCGCGTTTTTGATTATAGATGAGGTACGGACCTTATCCTCATAACCCTTCACTTGAGCCCGCGAGAGTGTTAAATTTTAGTATTCGTGGCAAATAGAGGGGTTTAAGCATGGATGAAACGGAGTTTCTAGAGAAGTTAGAAAGTATGACTCTCTCTCCTGAAATGTTTGATCATAAAGGGCATCTGTGGCTCGGCTGGCTTTACATCAGAGACCTAGAGTTAGGCGATGCGGCCAATAAGCTGAATTCAGGCATTAAAAAGTACGCCGCTTCTTTAGGAGCCACCGATAAGTTTCACTACACACTAACAACAACTTTTGCCTGTGCAATTAAGTACCGCTATAAGAACAATGAAACATTTGAGCAATTCCTAGAGTCCAATGATGATTTAGTAAAAGATGCCATATCAGTTATCCAAACACACTATAGCCCTGAGTTACTTTTTTCCCCCGAGGCTAAGGTCAAATTAGTAAAACCCGATAGAGAGCCTTTTCCAAAGGAGTTCGAAACACAACTTGAAAAGTTTGCCGTATAGTGGGTGATCGTGACCGCCACCCGCACTCCCCAACTCATGAAAGTGGACAAGAAAGGAGCCATCGTGAAGAAGATTAAATTTTTAATTTTACTCTTAGTTTTCCCCCTAACATCCTTTGGGGAAGTTAACTGTGATGATAGCGAGTCTATGACTGATAAAAGACTAGAGATTTGCAATAAGTTAAAAAATAAGAAGTTTGATGAAGAAAGTTATATGAAATACCTCAACAAATTGAATCTGCCAAAAGGATGGGTTGCAGAAGTTCCTTATGTAGATAGTCCTTGCCTTAAGAAGGATCGCAGTATTTACGCCGTTAAGGGTGATTTTGACCACGACAATAAAAAAGATCTATTTATGATTCTTACAAAGAAGGGGACTCGCAACAGAGGACTGTGGTTTTGTGGAGCCACTAAAGCGTGTGAATTGGTTGTAGAGAATACCAGTGGAGACCCCGGGCTCACCTTGATTGATGAACCACGAACCATCAAAACTGCCTGTGCCGCAGGGTATGGCAGTCCCTGTGGACCAGACGATCTTAAAGAGATCGTTTTAAACAAACCTGCCGTTTCTTTTTTTACATGCGAAAGTGCTTCTAGTGTCATTTGGTGGGATAGTAAAAATAAGAAATTCCAACAAACTTGGGCTAATGATTAAAAGCTGAAGGCCACCCAACTCGTGAGGTTTAAAAAATGTTTATAGGTCATTTTGCAGTGGGACTGGGAGCCAAAAAAGTGGCTCCAGAAATAAACCTTGGCATTTTTTTTATTGCCTGCCAGTTGCTCGATTTGATTTGGCCTGTGCTAGTACTCGCCGGAATCGAAGTCGTTAGCGTTGACCATTTAGCAACTAAGTTAACTCCCCTAAACTTCGAACACTATCCCTATTCACATAGTCTGTTAATGACGATTGTCTATAGCTTGGTGGCAGGCTTTTTTGTGGGTTGGGTTTTAAAGTCTAAGAAATTAGGCGTAATTGTTGGGATGGTGACATCTTCTCATTGGATTCTAGATTTTGTAACCCATCGCCCAGATATGCCTATTTTACTTAGTGGGCAAAAAGTGGGATTGGGTTTGTGGAACAACCTATTTCTAGCTGTATCGATAGAGCTGTTAATATTTTCGGCAGGAATTTATTTATATCTAAAATCAAAAACTAATATGAGCCAATCAAGAAAAATTGGTTTTTGGAGTTTAATTATTTTTCTGCTCGTAATCTATTTGGCCAACGTCTTTGGACCAAAACCTCCGCTCGATGCCCCATCCGCAATGATCGCAGGGCCGGCACTGGCCATGTGGTTAATTGTACTTTGGGGATATTTAGTAGATAGAAAAACAAGCTGAGTGGGGCCAACACCCTCCAACTCACAACCTTATAGAGATACTTATGATTACTACAACAGCAATAGCCGGAACCTTAATAGCAGGATTTGCAACAGGCCTGGGTGCGATTCCAATCTATTTTAAAAAAGAATTTTCAAAAACAACCTTAGATGTTGGGTTGGGATTTAGTGCCGGCGTGATGCTGGTGGCTTCTTTTCTGTCTCTTATCATTCCTGGTATTGAACAAGCCCAAGAAGTTTTCCCTAAAGAATGGTCACTCCTCATAGTTTTACTGGGGTTACTTGCAGGGTACTTTTTTATTATTCTAGTCCACGACTTTTTACCTCATGAGCATTTGCACAAAGAAACCGACATGAAGCATCGGCGAAAGATGAGTCGGGTCACCCTCCTCGTTCTAGCCATCACTCTTCATAACTTACCAGAGGGATTAGCTGTCGGCGTTGGCTTTGGAGGAGGAGACGAAGTTAATGGAATGGCACTTGCTATTGCAATAGCTTTGCAAAATATGCCAGAAGGCCTTGTTGTGGCTTTCGGACTTTTAAGTGAAGGAGCCTCTAAGAACAAAGCATTTATCATGGCACTGTTGTCAGGGTTAGTGGAGCCGGTGGCTGCTGTATTTGGTTTTCTCTCTTCGAGCTTCACCCAATATTCCTTACCCATCTCTCTTGGCTTCGCCGGTGGGACAATGTTATTTGTTATCTGCCAAGAGATGCTTCCTGAGCTCTTTAGAGAAGGCCATGAAAAACATGCTACCTTGGGTGTTATAATTGGTGTAATGACTATGCTATCCATTGATTTCTATTTCTAAAGGTGCTGACCGATTTATGGGAGAAACATGCGGATTTCAATTCTCAGTTTAACGACCCTCTTTTCTTTGAGCCTATATGGGCAAACCAATCATTTTGGTGATTACAAGGGAACGTTTGTTCTCATGGATGGAAAAAGTAAAAAAATTAAAAGAGTTAATGCGGAGTTATCTAAAACTCGATTCTCCCCCTGCTCTACATTTAAGATTCCAAATACGATTTTTGGATTAGAGGCGAAGTATATCACCGGAAAAGACTTCTCCTTGACGTACGACCCAAAGAAAACGCCCTTATCGAAAAGCGCACCTAGGTCATGGGCCAAAAATCATGACTTAGAATCAGCGATTAAAAATAGTGTGGTTTGGTTCTACCAAGACGTCGCTAGACACATTGGCAAAGAGAGGATGAAACAACACCTCGCTAATGCTCAATACGGCAACGAAGACATCAGTGGCGGTATCGACAAGTTTTGGTTGAGCAGCAGCTTAAAAATATCCCCGGAAGAACAGGTAAAATTTTTGGATGAACTTTTTAGCTACAAGCTACCTTTCCATAAAAAGAACGTCGACATTTTAAAGAGCATTATTGTTGAGGAACAAACTCCCGACTACACGCTCCGAGCTAAAACTGGGGCCTGTATTTACCCAGAGAAAAAGGTAGGAGCCTGGTGGGTGGGCTCCGTAGAGAGTATCAACAAAACCTACTACTTCGCCGCTTACATGGAGGGTGATGATTTTAAAAAGATTGTGAAGGATCGTAAGCAAATCACAAGAGCATATCTCAAAGACTACGGAGTGCTGTAAATGGAAATTCGAAAAGCAAAAAACACGGATCTTGATGCCATCATTGAATTACTTCATGATGATACCCTTGGAAAAGACAGAGAAAGTGTTTCCGATGGAGATATGGAAAAATATAGAGCTGTATTTATAGAGCTCTCAGAAAGTGAATATTTCGATGTGTTTGTAATGGTCGACAACAAGCAAATTATTGGCTGTTACCAAATGATGTATTTACCGCATCTAAGTTTTACCGGAACTCAGCGTGGACAGGTAGAAAGCGTCAGAATTAGATCAGATCTTCGAGGCAAGGGCCTCGGCACTAAGCTAATGAAACACGCCATAGATACTGCCAGAAAGGCCGGCTGTGGTATTTTCCAGCTAACGTCCAATAAAGAACGCAAGGAAGCTAATAAATTTTATCGCGAGCTAGGACTTGAACCGACTCATGATGGCTACAAACTTTACTACTCGTCGTGAGTTTTACGAGGTTTAGGTGCCTGGCACTAAATCGCGGTGACTGAGTCCTCTTCGCTGTAAATAAACTTCTTCTTTTTTGCATCATATTTGTAGGCTGGTAAGCCATCCATCATATTGGTTTTTGCGAAAACGAAACCTTTTTCACAATAGACCCCAACGACAGGAAAATAGTGAGAAAACATTAAACCTAGAATTTTCGGATACTTTTGGACGAGGGTCTCAGAAATCTCCCCATCTTTTTTACCTACACTATAAACCTTCGCATATCCGGTATTTGCTTTGGCATCAATGTAGCCAACGACATACTCATCTTTGTCTTTTTCAACATAGCTACCTTCACAGCTAGTGATAAAACTATACCTGGTACCATCCTTATCCCTAAGTTTATCAAACAGTGGCTTAGGCAAAAGCCCTGAAAAATATTGATAGGTCTGCGTTGGATATTTAATATAGTCCGATGGCGTGAATACTTTTTTCTCCGCCTCATCTATATTATCAGAATCCGTAATTTTACTTTGCTGACTCACACAAGAAAATAGGAATATAGAAAAAAGTATGACTATCCAGTTTGTTTTCATTTTCACTCCGCTAAATACATGGTTTTATAAAATGATTTAAATTAATGATTCGAGATCGAAAAGTCTGACGCTCATTCGCTACTCATTAATTCTATAGCTAAAAGTCTCTCAGGTAAAATCTCGCATCTTCTAACTGCTCGCATTATCTGACACGCGATCACCCTGCAACCACTCAAATACAATTAGCTGATAACAGTAATTGCTTAACAAAGCCATTCAGTACAGCTAACCTATTTACATGTCACGATTAGATAAGATGCTCAGTGATTGGGTCGCTAACGACTTAATCTCTGATGAGCAGGCTAAGAAAATTACCAATCACGAAAACTATAAGCCCAGTCATTCTTGGGTTCTTTATGGTTTTCTTATTCTTGGGGCAGCGACTATTGGGATTGGTATTATCTCTCTGATCGCAGCCAACTGGAATGGCATTCCAGACGCCCTTAAGCTTTTTGTGGATTTTGCACTTCTTATAGCTCTAGCGAGTGGATCCTATTTTGCTTGGGAGAAAAATAAGCCCATTGTATTTGAGGTGTTACTTATCTCTTTTATCATTCTTTGCTTGGCTTCCATCGGACTGATCTCACAAATATACCACACCGGCGGCAAGCTCTATCAAGCACTCCTTTTATGGTCGATCATTACGGCTGGTGTCGCCGCCGCTTCAAAGAGATCGTTTGTACCCTTTATCTGGGCCACAGGCTTTCTTTTTGGGATTACATTTGCGGCGTTGGACTCACCGGCTTTTCAGCCGATCTTTCAGAAACATGGGTCTCCAGTTGCTATGACCATACCACTTATTAGTGCGCTACTTGCTATTATTTGCAGGCGGCTTGGAGGAGAGGGCGGCCAAACAGCGGCCCTTAGGTCATGGACCATTACGGGTGGTTTAGTGGCTTTAGTGATTGCCGAGCTTCAACTGTGGCGACATAGATCCATCGACCTCGGCATCGCAGCCTATTTGCCCGGTTATGTTTTTGCTGCACTTACTGCCCTTGGAATAGGGATGAGCATTGATTACAAGAAGGCTCAAAAGTACCTACTGCTAGCTACACTAGGCCTCTACTTAGTCCCCTTCCATTTCCCAATGTTTGAGATTCAGCATAAGATCTCTTACGCATTTTGTAGCGTAGCTATATTAGCAACCATGGCCGTATTTTTAGCGAGCCTTAAACATCGTAAACTCTTCCAAATCTTTTTAGTGGCTTTGGGTATTCGCTTTTTGGTGCTGTATTTCCAAGCTCTTGGCGGTTTAGCCACGACAGGCTTCGGGCTTATCATTTCCGGGACTATTATTATTGCCATGGTTGTGGTTTGGAATAGATATCGAAAAGAGATCACCACTTGGGCAGAGGGGTTGGTTGAATGATAAATTCAAAAAAGGGATTATTGATCGCTCTTGCTACACCCATCATTGCTCTAGCCCTTTTAGCTGGTTACAAGAAATACATTTTGTCTGTAGGCAAAGAAGTCACACTATCCATCACAGGCTATGATCCCAGAGACTTACTCTCTGGCCGCTATCTCGTCTATACGATCAATTATGGGATCGGGGGAATTTGTGGCGGCCCCGCCTACAAACACAAAAAACCTGGCTACGTCTGTTTAGAACCGAAAAACTTTACTTATCACAAGCCGAACAACTGCGAAACGATGATCAAAGGCATTTGTAATCGTGGCGGTTTTGAAGCTGGTATTGAACGCTTTTATATCCCCGAAGGTGAAGCCAGAAAATTGGAAGACTTAGTTCAAACAAACGATGCAAGTATTGTTTTATCTATTACTAGAAACGGTAAAGCTCAAATTAAAGATTTATTGATCAACGGGAAATCATGGCGGGATCGGTAGGTAGATGACTTTAACCCAACAAGGAGATTTTTAATGAAACGTATTGCTTTTACTGTAATTACATTGATGATTGCTGGATGTTCTACACAGGTAAAAAATGACAAACCGATGGTGTCAGCTCAAAGCAAGTCTGCCGTTGTCAAAAAAGTTAAAAAAATTAAAAAGACACCGACGACTCAGCCAAAGGTTATTCAAGGAAAATTGAATATAGATACAATCATCAAAAAGCAGCTTGGTAAAAGCTGGGATAAAAACAACTATTGGTTTGATGAAATCGACAACAAAAACGGCTATGCAAAAATGGGATTCTTTGGCGAAGGCTACGATGAGTACTTTTTGTTTGTATCCGATGACAAGAGTTTATTGATTAGGTCTTCCTGGGGATGTGGTCCGGCGTGCACTCAGACCGTCTCTTTTTACACTTATCAAAATAATGAAGTAAGACCAGCTAAATTTGTAAATCACTTCAAAGCTTTTTCAGATAAATACTCCAGCGAAATGAAAAACTGCATCCGCAAAAATGGAATCCTGTTTAATGAGGAATCACATAAAATTCACCCGAATACCGGTAAAAACTCCTGCGATATCATGTTTGATTTCCCCAAGTTTGGAACCACTGTCTCCGTGTATCAGGCTTCTGTAAAAGACGAAGATAAATTTGAAGGTGCACTTAAAGAAAAGCTGAAATGGAATAAAAAGACATCTCAGTTTTATATTCTAAAATAAGGAAAGACAGTGGCCCAAGTAGCCCTATGACATACTAATAGGTGACGGGCCCCACGCATTTTATTACCCAACTAAGGATCGATAAGAATTGAAAAATAACAAAAAGTATTTTCCGCTACTTCCGCACGGTCGCATGAAACAAATTCTACCCAATATATACACCGTCACTGGAACCATGCGGTTGTTTGGTATATTTCAATACTCTAGATGTATGACGATCATAAAAAACGGAAATGAGTTATCTTTACTCAATCCCGTTCGAGTGGATGAGAGCTTGCTAAGTGAAATTGAAAACCTTGGTGAAATCAAATATCTAATAAAGCTCGGACAGCTCCATAGCGTGGATTTGCCATTTTACATGGACAGATTCTCGCCAAAGCTGTGGGCCAACAGAGAAGACCCAAATGTCAGCGCATATAACCCCGAAGGCTACTTTGATGATAACGAAGACCTCACTTTTCTAGATGCCAAAGTAAAAGTCATTGAGGCATCTAAAGTAAAAGAGGCTGTATTGGTGAGCCGAGATGAAGGGGGATGCCTTCATTCCTGTGATGCCTTTGTAAATATGGGGACTGACCCGAATCACAATTGGCTAACAGCTAAACTGAGTAAGTTCTTACCAACACCTACCTACATTGGTCCCAATTGGATAAAAGTGGCTAAGCCTCCCAAAACTTCCATAGAGGCGGCCTTGCAATATGATTTTGAAAACTTTATTCCTGCTCACGGCGAACCCCTATTGGGAGGAGCCAAGCAAACACTTACTGCATACATGGAGAGCTATGACAAACAGTGGGCCAAATAGCCCACTGCCATACTAATAGGTGATGATCACCCTACTAGTTCGATCGAATTAATACGTTTACGAATTTTAAATCATAGCCAAATCCAGAGGAAACCATAACTCGCACAGGGTTTCCCTCCTTCAGTGAGGCAAATGCAGCATCATTAAGTTGAAATACATATCTTCGAGTATCGTCGCTCAACTTAGTGGTGTAGCTGTCCGCAATTCCAGAATCGTCAATATATGCAACGGTAGATGAAACATTAAATGGATCCCTACTATTGATTAATTTTACTTCCAAAGTGGGTGGACATTGGTTTGAAGCGGCTCGCACCTTAACAGTAAAATCTTCGAAACCTCGTTCCGACGGTGTCACTGTGTAGGCCGAGGGGTTGTTTCTGCCTGAGCAGTCTGGTGATGAAACTGATCCTTGATCCGACTCAGCAAATGCTACGTTTGAAGAAAGTAGCACTCCTAAAATTACACTCTTCATAAAATTCATTTTATTCTCCTAAATTAAAATAGTTGTTGAGTTGTTGTCTGTTTTTACACTAGTCGTGCTTGGTGACTAAGTAGCTACTAAATAGCGTTTCGTTCTCTTTGAGAAATGTGAACTTCAACCTGATGGTTTGCCCTCTTGCATAGGCAGCTCTAGCTTCTGTTCTCCATGGAATATAGAAATACCCCTGCTGTTGGTGATTAGAGATATCGCTAAAGTAGACTTCCGGAGTGCCTTCTTCGCTAATGTAATTACCCACCATTTTAATTCCCAAAAATGGAAAAATGTCTGCGCTATTTACAAATGCCTTGATATCTCGACTATGGCGATGGGGCGGACATACGGCTGCTGTGATGGACACATACAGCTTAAGATACTCTTCTGGGCTTTCCACAACCTGTTCATGTCGGGAAACTAATGTGTTTGGCTCAAACACACAGTCATCTAATTCTTGCAATTGTGCCATTGAGGTATTGGAAACGAAAAGTGCCAAAAGGAACGCTGAGCCTAGTGACATTACGGAAGGGGTGAGTCGTGTGATCATAAGTTTTCTCCTTGTTAGATCCTGCTGAAGATTTAGGCGTAAATCGATTTGACAACAATACATAAATTTTACAGACTATAAAAAAACCAGGATAAGATACCGATATTATTGTATAATTTAATAAGAAATTAATTTTACAAAGTATAAATAAATGAAGGCAAATTCTCAGGGAAAAAGAACCAAGGGCAAGCTCATAAAGGTGGCTTTAAGATGCTTTTCCGAGCATGGAGTTCACAATGTGACTTTGCAGATGGTGGCCAAAGAAAGCAAAATTGAGCGCTCTCTTGTTACCTATTATTTTAAAGACACCGTTGAGCTTTTTAAAGGGGTTTGGGACTTCGTTTACAACAAGGCCTTAGAGGCCACCATTCAAAAGCAGAAGGCCAGCAAAACAGCCAAGGAGGAGATCCTAAATTACATCCAGGTTTCCTATGAGGTTTTTCTCAGCGACAAGAGTATACCGAAACTCTATGCTCAACTTTTTTACTTAGCAGCATTTCATCCTGAAATTTTAAACATCAATACCAATGTAAAACGAGTTGCAGTAACACGAATTGCTAAAATTATTATGCGCGGACAATCGGAAGAGATTTTTGACAGAAGCCTAGACCCCTATTTAACGGCGAAGACGATACATATTGGCCTTACTGGAGTGCTTTTAAACTACACCTCTGAGATTCAGGAGTTTGATTATGGGAAGATTGTCGACAATTACTCAAAAACAATACTGACTTCTATTCAGTCAGTCCAAGTCGATTAAGTATTATTGCTGCCTCTCCCCTACCGATGGTCACAGTATGAGTGTGTTCCTTTTGCTCATTGGCCGCTGCAGCGAACGATGTAGAGTTCTTAAGAATTTGGGAAATATCAACTCCCAGTGCGGCCTTAACTTGTTGGTTGGCTTTGGAGTTTACATAGTCTTGCGAAAGAGTGTAGACACCCATTTCTTCAAAAAATCCCACTTCTTTTGGGTTTATTGAGAATGTCAGCTCTCGATCACTCGTGCCTAAAAATTGTTTGAGATTGGCCGAAACCACATTCCTTAAACCCGTTCTGTATATGGAGTCCACTTTCTCTGCATTTAACAAAACAACATATTCAAAAGGAAGTCCTGGCTCCATCTGCACTTTTATATACTCACTCATTTCTTCTCTTCCGAGCATTCTACGTAATAGTTTATAAACCGGAAGGTTGATTTGAAAGAGGGCCAAATGAGGCTCTTTTAGATTTTTTATTTCCTGCATAGTATTTAGAAGCAACAGTGAGTTTAAATAGTCACGCTTCTGAGGATCACTCAAAATTTTACGATTCACAGGGGATTTAACTTGGGAAGCATCAAGTACAGACCAGCGATTGATCTCGACAACCTTTTCACTCCCATCAACACCTCGTATGTTTCGAGTTTCATTGGGGAAATGCTCCTCAAGATTGGTTTTCAAATGAGCCGTGTCGGAAATCAGTATTTGCATCCGAGCAACAGCCTCCCCTTTGGAATAGATAATCACCTGACGAATGTTGGAAGCCTTGACCTGATCCTCCTGGATAAAGCGCTCTACAAAAGACTTTCTCTCCGGCCCCTGGCTTCTATATGACGCATAAGTGGCTTCGTAAGATTGATCTCTAGCCTCTAATGCAATGGATTTCTCGACTTCACTGGGCATCTGAAACCGAAGCGAAGTGCTCCTGGTATGGGCCCAATCCTCAATGAGAAAATTAGGAAGACGTGTACCATTGAAGTCCGCTTGAAATACCAACACCTGAAAATCATTTAGTCGCTCTATTTTTGATTTTCCACCCAAACTCATTTGTGGTTCAGAGATCGACTCAGAGGAATATCTATGTATTCTTCCCAATGAGGACTCAGAGAATAGATGACTGCATTTTACAGGAGTGTCCCCATGGGCATAATTGCTGATCCCGGTGACGAGAATCACTAAAACGGACACCCACACGCAGGCAGAAGCCGGCAAAAACCTATTGTGAATCAATGCTAGAATTCCCATAAGGCATTATAGCAAAATTCAGGAACTCCCGGCGACAGAGTGAAAACTTTACTTACCTCTCTCGATCCTATTCTTCAGGTACAAGCGTTAGGCGCTCTGTTTCCCCGGCTGAACATGCACTCATTGTACTAGACACCAAGGCAGCTGTGACGGTGCGCTCAGCGATGACATTGCTGGCATCAATGCTACAAGATTCAAAGCTATTATCTACCCCATCAATAGAAACACTATCTGCACAAGCAACAGCCGTTCCCGAGCAACTTGAAACAGAAACATCATTGGCCAAACAAGATATATTACCATCCCCCGTAAGACCAACTGAACTGGATGTAAGAGTGGTTTCCCAAGTTAGCACTTGTGAACAGTCATCTCCACCCTGGATGTGTGTGGCAGAAGATGTACCTGAAGAAAAATTGATAGATGCATCCATATCTAAAGTCTCGACATTGTCGCAGAGCCGAGAAGTAATTGTATAAGCGCCTGAAAGATCAGAGCAATCTTGTGAAATCGCTCCTTCAAGGCTATCTGTGGAACAGCCTGAAAGAACAATTGAAAGGCCTATTAAAAGAAGACAGTTTAAATTAAGCATTAAAACCCCTCTATCAAAATACGTACAACTCTCTTAATATTATGGCCGCAATGATTCTTAAATAAAAGGGGTATTAAATATTTGTTAAGATCGACTCAACAACCTTCGATCTTAGTATCGAGATAAGACAAACAGGACAAAAGTGCTGGCCTATTTCGGCTGACCATAACGACCCGAAAGTTGAGTTAACTGGTCATAAGCACCTTTGATATTCATCTTTCTCCACTCTTTGTACATGGCAAAGTGCTTATATTTTTTTAGTGAGATTTGATCTTGCATCTGTTTTAAACTTAACCCTTTTTTCATGCCAGCAAGTACTTCCTGTCGCAGATCTTTTAAGTAATTATGAAACTGCTTAAGATCAGACTTTTTTCCCACCACGCTGTGCCCTGGAGCTACCATATCGAAATCATACAGAGACAGAAGTCGTTCTAAAGATTCAATCATTCCTTCAAAATCATAATTATACATTTCTTTCCAGGGAAGTCTCTTCACCAAAACCCAATCCACACCAAATAAAAACTTTTTTTCAGGAATAAAAACAGTGATACTTCCTGCTCCGTTGTTTTCACCAAAATAACGAAGTTCAATCTCAGTTCCCTCAAATTGAAACTTTAAAACATCTGTAAATGTAAGAGTTGGATAGACGGTACTCACCTGATTTCTTCTCATATCATTATCCGCACGTCGATGGGCAATGACTTGAGTACCAGCATCGACGAGCCCTTGCCCCCCACTGATATGATCCGGATGATTGTGTGAATAGATTAAATAGCGAACCGGTTTTTTACCAAATCGTTTGACCACTTCTTTTTTTAGCCATTGAGCTGCCTCAAGATTAAGAGGATCTGTCATCACATAACCAGAATTACCAACTATAAATATAGAAAAGTGCTTGTTGTCTTGAAATCGATAAATATTGTCTCTTAAATGAGTGATCTTTCTTTCTTGTGATTGAGCGGATAGGGATAGACAAAAAATAAACAGACTGATCAGTGCAAAAGCTTTTGATTTCATAATTTTAGTGGTTCCATTTCCTAAGGTGCAGATTCTATGTTGAAACCAAGAGTATCAAACAAGGAAAGGACACACAATCCCTCCCTATAAACACTTATGCAATGAGATCACACAAGTTTCGTTTTATCCTGCAATCCCTATTACTGAGCTTCGCTGACTAAGTATTTCTTTATTTTAGGACCATCACTTCCCACTTGAACTTCCCAATGCTGCTGAGCTCTGAATTCAACGTTGGTTCCATCAAAATTTTTGGCTTTCCATAGGACAACTAAATCTATTTGATAGAGAGCTTCAGACACTTTTGATATTTCGAGATCTTGTATGTCATGTGAGGCCGTTTCAACAGTTTCCAAAACCCCTGCATACCAATCTTTAAAATCCTCATGCGACTCTAAAGTCGCTTCTGGAAATTTCATGTCTACTTCATCAGACAGCTTAGGAAGAAATTCTGTTACGGGCGCGTTCCGGTCAAACAATGAAAACCAATGGAAAACAAACACTTCAACAGCAGAATCGTTCATTTGTCCACTGTACAGAAATTCTAAGTCTTCAGGAGTTAACGACTGACTTAAACTCAAGGATTCAACGGTTCTGTTTAGCTGCTCCTTAGTTATTGGGCCTATCGCCAGTAAATCTGTTCGGGGATGAGCCAGCACGTAGGCATTCATCATTTGGTCTAAAGAATAATTCGTAGAGTGCATTTTATTGAATGTCTCAGAAAATTCTACTAGACGATTCCAACGTTGCTTGTTGGCTTCAGTAAAAATCGAGTGATACACATTCTGCCAATAAGGATCACCGTTGTCGTATTTTTCTTTAGCCGCTAGCTTCGCATTGTCCCACTTCGGCTCAGGCTTATCTAATATGCTAAATCCACCCAATGGGGAATAAGGCATAATCTTAATTCCTTTTTGAAAGTCTTCATCCATCATTTCTTGATGAGTGACTTGAACACCTAAAGCATGGATGGAGCGGTCACTCATTTCAAATAACGAAAAATATGGACTATTGATCACTGGTCGAATGAGGTCAGCATTTGCCTTGGATAAAACCACCGACTCATCTATCCTCGGCGTGAGCCAATTCGACCATCCGAACATCCAAGCCTTGCTACTTATAGACTCTTTGGATAATGCGGACATGATGGTTTTAACAGGAGTTGTTTCTCTGACAACAGGGTTAAATCCAATGGCATCACCATCATCTCGATGCATAAGGTAAATGGTCACATCACCATCAAGGTTATTAGTGGTGTGCCCCATTTCTTCAGCCACCCGCTCAGCGATGAGATCCTCGGAGCCATAGAGGCGACTTGCATATGTTCCAGCTGGGAATTGTGTTGAATTCAATGTATCCAGGCTGGAGATTAACTCACTGGAATGGCTTCCTTCTGGCAAACTCTGCATCCAGAACAAATCAAAGGGAAAACCACCTTTTGATAAAATGTGGTGATTTTCATTGGGGTGAGTTTCTCTTCGTTGTGCCCGCCACTGACCCAGTTTGTACTCTACACTTCCGACATATATTGGAGATGTATCAAAAAAATTGATTCCTAGGTCTGCCGCATGGTCTAAAACCTCAAATGCCATTTCATCGGAATACTCAGGCCAATGAGGGCCCACCCAGTCCCCTTGAATAAGATGATCTGTTCCCATTACCAATCGAGAAAACTGCTTGCAGTCTTGGTTGGACTTACAAATCTCGACATATTCCATTGCAAATGATGGGATTGACAGAACGGAAAATAAGGCGATTACACAAAAAGATCTTCTCATCTAAAGCTCCGATACTTTTCTTTAAAAGTAGCAATTATCGCAGATGTTCAATATATTCTATGCAGACAGTTTGAAGTGAAAAGTTTACTGCCAATAGACCACTACAGACTCGAGGTATTGAAGCTGGTCACCCCACGAAAGGCCAAAGAAAATGTATATAAACCTACTCAGAGTTTTAGCTGCCGCTGGTATAGTTCTGCCCTTTTGGAAGTTAGTCCCCTGGGTAATAGACAACGGATTGGATATCCCTCTTTTAGTGAATGAACTGTTTTCAACACAAATTGGGGCTTTTTTTGGTCTTGATGTTATTGTTTCTGCAATTGTTTTGGTTTTGTTCATCATCACAGACGCAAGACGGATGGGTATGGAGAAGTATTGGGTGGCCATTGTTTGCACCTTTACCGTGGGAGTCTCCTTTGGGCTTCCGATCTATCTTCTAATGCGGGAAAAGTATGGGGGAAGCACTAATGCTTGAAATCTACATCGATGCGGACGCCTGTCCGGTTAAAAACGAAACCTTTAAAGTGGCCACTCGATACAAACTCAAAGTTTGGGTGGTGGCCAATCAATACATTAATCTGCCGTTAGATCCCAGCATACAAATGCAAGTGGTGTCCGGAGATTTTGATGCCGCCGATGATTGGATCGTCGACAATATTAAAGAGAATGACATCCTCATCACCTCAGACATATTGCTCGCCGAGAGATGCATTTTAAAACAAGCCAAAGTCATTGGCCCCAAAGGCCGAGAACTGGATGAGGAGAGCATTGGCAGCGCCAAGGCCGCCCGTGAGCTCAATGAGCACCTCCGACACCTGGGCACTCCTAAAACCGGCCCATCCGCCATGGAGAAAAAGGACCGATCCAACTTCCTCAATAAGCTCGATCAAGTGATCCAAGCTATTAAACGTAAAACCGGCGCTTAGAGTGCTTTCCATTTTACTGACTGCTTGGGATTCCCCACATTTTCATTGACCATATGGGCTCAATGGGTTTGTTTGTACCCATGATAAGTACAAGCAATGTATCCTTTAGTTTTAGTGGCCAAAACCTGTTTGATGAAGTGAATGTAAAATTCACTCCCGGCAATTGTTATGGTCTGATTGGCGCCAATGGTGCCGGCAAATCCACATTTGTTAAAATGTTAGCGGGCGAGATCGACCCCATTACCGGTGTTATTGATATCCCCGCTGGCAAGCGCATCTCCGTCCTAAAGCAGGACCACTTTGCCTTTGATGAATACACGGCCCTTGAAACCGTTTTAATGGGTAACAGTAAGCTTTACGAAATCAAGCGCGAGAAAGACGCCCTCTACGCCAAGCCTGACTTCAGTGAAGAGGACGGAGTCAAAGCCGCCGACCTAGAACAGGCGTTTGGCGATATGGGCGGTTGGGAAGCCGAAAGCGATGCCGCTAGTTTATTGGAAGAGCTGCGCATACCTACCTCTTTGCACGATAAGCTCATGAAAGACCTAGATGGGGATGAAAAAGTAAGGGTGTTGTTGGCCCAGGCACTTAGTGGATCCCCAGATGTATTGCTGCTGGATGAGCCCACCAACCACCTTGATTTAAAGTCCATACATTGGCTTGAGAATTTTCTGTTAGATTTTAAAAATACCGTGATCGTGGTTTCCCATGATCGACATTTTTTAAACAAGGTATGCACACACATTGCGGACATTGATTACAAAAAAATTAGAACCTACGCCGGCAACTACACCTTTTGGCGTGAGTCCATTGAGCTAGCACAAAAGCTCCAAGCGCAACAAAACAAAAAGGCCGAAGAAAAGGCCAAGGATCTTAAAACCTTTATTCAGCGCTTTAGCGCCAATGCTTCTAAGTCTAAACAAGCCACCTCTAGGCAAAAACAATTGGACAACTTGGAGATCGCCGATCTTCCCCAATCCAGCCGTCGAAATCCATTTGTGGGATTTAATATGAAGAGAAGCTTGGGCCGGGATGTGCTTGAAGTCAACGGTATCTCTAAAACCATCGATGGGGAAAAACTTCTGGATAACGTGAGCTTTACCGTTAACGATGGGGATAAAATTGTATTCCTCGGAGAAAACGATGTGGCCAAAACCACTTTGCTTAAGATCCTTAATGGCGACATAGAGCCCGATTCTGGTACGGTTAAGTGGGGCATTACTACCACTCGCTGTGACCTCCCCATGGATAACTCGAGCTTTTTTGACGGCAACGATTTGAATGCGGTGGATTGGCTACGACAATTCTCCGACGATAAGGACGAAGAGTTTATCCGCGGATTTTTAGGTAAAATGTTATTCTCCGGTGACGATGCTCTAAAAAAGGTTAAGGTGTTCTCCGGTGGTGAGCGTGTACGTTGCATGCTATCGCGACTCATGCTCTCCGGTGCCAATGTACTTCTTGTGGATGGTCCCACCAACCACTTAGATTTAGAGAGCATCAGTGCTGTGAACGACGGATTGGCTCGATTTGAAGGCTGTATTTTGTTTACATCCAATGACCATCAATTTATACAGACCGTGGCCAACAGAATCATTGAAATTAACGGCACCGTCACCGACGACAAAGTCACCACATACGATGAGTATCTTGAGTCAAAAGGTCTTTTGTAATTGAGTCGTTAATTGCTTAGCTTCAGGAGACCGCCATCCTTGATGGGTACAAACCGAAGCGTAGTAAATTCATGATGAAAGGGCTTTCTTGCTCTTTCCTGCATTGCCTCTCTATGATTCATGCCGCCCTTTTGGGCTTTACTCCCCTGTACCATACTTAGCATGGCTTCCTCAGACTCCCACACACTAAAAGTGGAGAACCATCGCAATGGCCTCATCGCAACGGCCGCAAACCTTTTACCTGCATGATCTCGAACCTGGCTTTCAACAGGCTTACCCCATTTCGCAAATCTTACTGTCTGTGAAAGCCTAAGATTTGCAATGGTGAAACCGATCACTGGGCCACTGGGATCCTTTAACTCCTCAAACAAAGGGGCCTCATCAAGACCGGCAAAACTGCCCCACCGTCTATAGGGCTTCATTAAGACATATGGTGCATCCCATCCACCCCATGAGTTTTTTTGATGAATCAAAAACTGATGGAACGACTCTTCATCGCTCCACCTGGCAACAAAGGCTAGGGTTTTAAAGTTATACCTTTTCACCGAAAACACATCCTGCCCGAGGTTCATAGTAAACAGACACTTTGAAAACTTCAGACCGGGGACTTTTTTAGGGCTAGGTGGGAAAAGAAACAGCTTTAAAGCCGCAAAAAGGGGTAACTCTACTAGGTGGTAGCTAAATACTTCACTCTTTGAGCAGTGCTCACTTTCCATAATAGAACTTTATCAACCTTGAATAGAGCGGGCAATCTACTATATTATTGGAAACTTCAGGGGATGAATTTTGACCAGCGAACTGAATTACCTTAACTCACTTCTCACCATCGCCCTCATTTTAGGGCCGTTGATGACTCGAAAGTTCTTTTTAGTTCATTCAAAAATCTATAACTATTCACATATTATGGCCTTTATGATGGTTGCGGTGGGCTTTGTTCTAAATCTCCCGGAGCTCTATTTGGCTTGGCCGGTATTTTGCCTACTTGGGCTCTTTCTATATCTTAGGGAAAATTTCACTGACGGGATAAACCTCAAGACCCTGGCTGAGGGCGTTCCTTTGATTTTTAGCATCATCGGTTCTATTTGGTTATTTTCTGGAGCGAATGACCTGAATCTCCTCGGCTACAACAGAGCGTGGAGCTATTATGCGTCCCTGCACAGTCATTTTTTAGGATGGATACTGATTGGCTCACTCACTCTCATTGCTCGTTCACGACAGGGATGGATTAAAAACTTCTATCTTATGAGTGCTTTTTTGTTTCTCATTTTATTTTTACTCATAGCCTTTGGAATTGATGGCGTACCCTACATAAAACGTATTGGAGCTGTAGGCATTTTGTTAATGACTCCTCTACTCATTGGCCTTTATAGCTTTTCGCTTTTACCGCGCAAGAACCCCTCCTTTTATCTTTCCACCGTCAGCTTGATAGGAATTCTCTTCACCGCTTACCTTGCCGCAGCCAATGAGTTTGGATTTTTATCACCTCGCCTATTTCTCGGTGTACCCATCATGGTATCCCTTCATGGACTCATAAATGGACTTGTGGCTATCCCTAGCCTGTTTCTTGCGATAGTGTTTGATGATCGAATTAAATGAATTCTGATGGGCTTACTTTTATAAAAGAGTAATGTGCAGAATCTGAAAGGAGATGCCGATAAGTCGGTATTGGTTAACACATTTAGGGAGGAAACCTTGTTCAAATTGAGACACTTCACTTATACATTGATTGTTTTGTCATTCCTTTCAGCCGGTTGCGCCAGCTCGGGGTCGTCAAGTTCCTCTACTTCTGGCAAAAAGTCCTATAGCTGTAATGCCAAAGACGGTAAGTTCATGGTGGATTGCCACTAAGTGATCATTCAAAATATAAACCGCAACGGAAATGGGATTTGATTCCCATTACGGAGAACAAATGAACTTCAAAAGATACAGCTTGTTGCTAACACTCCCTACTGTACTTCTCATAGGAAACGCATGTACAAAAAAAGAGAATCCTCAGAAAAGCACCGTTCAAGAACCCATAAAGTCACCCATTGCCCATCAGTCCGTGGATAGTAAAGAACCCATGATCCCAGCGAAACCTAAAGATCATGAATGCTCTACATTGAGGATGAGTAGTGACAAACCCAGTGCCGTTTGGAAAATGCAAAATGGTCAACAATTAGTAGTTTGTAATCTAAGTGAGTACAGCCGCATAAATACCAATAAAATCAGTGGGTGGGTAAACCTCTTTAAGCGCCCTGTTTCGCTGCAAAATGGATTTATTTCGGAAGTTAATTCGGAGCTTCCTAGCTCGCAAATAACATTCACCATTGAGAAATCGTCGGACACTGAAGTCACTATTACGAAATACATCAAAGACCCTAAAAGCACCTTTGATGACAGCTACGATATACCCGCCACTCAATTTAACATTGATTGCTCTGGAGCTGAGTGTTCAAAAACTGCAGAAAAATGTATTTACAAAAAACCCGACCAAAAAATTGACATAAATGTGATTGAGTACGTCGAGAAAATCTCAAAAGGCGAAGAAACGGATTTGAAAAAACTGGGCTACTATGACGTTGTTATTGATAGCCTAATCAATGCGGCTCTGCTTGGCGACCCTCAGGCGAAAAAGCTCGTACTGGAAACCAATAGAGATAGCTTAAAGTTAGATGGAGCTGCCGCTGAATCGTTTAGTGATGGTCATCGGGTTTTAACTAGCCTTATTGAAATGAATTGTTTAGATTGATGCCACCATTTGGTACCAGCATTAATCTAAGAGGCTTTGGGTAAATGATCATTAATGAGAAGTTAGTCACTTTAAAATCCGGTGTAGAAGTGACTTTAAAATCACCGCGAGTCGCAGATGCGGAAAACTTTTTAGCCCACCTTACAACTACGCACACGGAATCCTATAAAAACCTGAATTTCAAACCTGAGTACTGGAAAAACTTCCCCGTAGAAGACGAACGGAAAATTATTGGAGATTTTGAAACCTCAGAATCTAAGTTTCTGATTAACGCTTTTTACGATGGCAAAGTGGTGGGAGGACTGGGTTTTGTTGGCGCCCAACCCGAATTCATGAGGCACAATGCCACCATCGGCATCAGTGTCGTGAAAGCCTTTGCTAACTCGGGATTGGGCACAGCAATGATGAACTATGCCCTCGCAGAAGGTAAAAAGTTGGGCTTCCATAGAGTAGACCTAACGGTGAGAACCTATAATGAGGCCGGAATTGCCCTTTATGAGAAACTAGGGTTTGAACGTATTGGCCGCTTAAAGCATATGGCCTTAATAGACGGCCAGTATGTCGACGAGTACGCTTATCAACTCATTTTGGACTAGTGTTCAGCTCATATTAAACATGCGGTGCAACGGAGTAAGGGACTTGGTACCTTTAAAAAGGCGTTGGTGTATTATGCCCGGCATGGAAGTTAGGGACAAAATTTTCAATTTATGTAAGTCCATCGATCCGCTGGATGATCTGGAGAAGACCACCATTGAAGATGCCATACATTGGATTGGTTCCAGCACAGAAATCTTCCGTATCGAGAAGCCCAACGTTCCTGATAAACATCTGGTTTCTTATTTTGGTGTGTTTGATCCCAACTTTGAGAAAATCCTCCTGGTTGAACACAAGAATGCCGGCCTATGGCTCCCCTCTGGTGGCCACGTCGAACCTGGCGAAGACCCCAAGGTCACCGTTGAAAGAGAATGCCTTGAAGAGTTGGGCGTTGAAGCTCAATTTGTTTTCGATGACCCGATGTTTATAACGGCCACAATGACAGTGGGAAAAACCGCCGGCCATACTGATGTCAGCTTATGGTACACTTTGCAGTTGGACTCAGAGCAAAACCTAGCTTTTGATAAAGAGGAGTTTCACTCTGTTAAATGGTTTGATTTGGAAAGTATTCCGGAAAAAACAGACCCTCAACTGCACAGGTATATTAAAAAAGTTAAAAACTCAGTGGCCCGCTGAATGCATAGCACTCAACTACAATCTGGATAAATTCAATGAGTATAGAAATCAGAAAAGCGCAGACCGATGACCATCTACAGATCTGGGAGATTTTTAGAGACGTCATAAAGTCAGGAGATACTTATGTGTTTTCGCCAGACTCCACTCAGGAGCAAGGCTTGCAAAATTGGGTGGGCCCCAAGTTTCATACCTATGTGGCCTGTGAAAGCAACAGCATCCTTGGCACCTATATCATAAAGCAGAATCAACCCGACCTGGGTTCGCACGTAGCCAATGCTTCTTATATGGTTGCCCCTAAGGCCCAAGGAAAGGGTATTGGTAAACTCATGGCACAACATTCTTTAGAGGTGGCAAAGCGCTTAGGGTTTAAGGCCATGCAATTTAACATTGTTGTTTCTACAAATGAGATTGCCGTCAATCTATGGAAAAAATTGGGTTTTGAAATCATTGGAACCATACCCAAAGGCTTTAACCACAAAGACCTAGGCTATGTGGATGCTTACATAATGTATCAAAAGCTAATGGATTTTTAGTGGTGGACTTGGAAAAGCAAAATTGATTGTCTCATTCCAAGACAACTTCATAATTTAGAGGGTCATTTACTAGAGTTAACGTATAATTAAATTTCTATGAAGTACATGGTCGTCCTTTTATCATTTGTGCTTTTTGGGTGCTTGGACAGCCCTATGAAAGCGAGCTCGGATATAGAAACGCCTCAATCTGATGAAGAAGTGGTGGACAGCCCATCCTGCACCAATCCCTATGAAGACTTTGTGTTACCTGAAAGAGGAACTCCGGAACCTTGCTCTCCTGACAACTCCGGAGTGGAGGACATTACCTTGGTGAGTGATGCCTCCGGTTCCAGTTTCACCTTTAAAGTTTATACCCCACCTGGATATGACTGTAGTGATCAAGAGTATCCGGTTTCTCTTTTCTTACATGGGGTGAATGGCGATCCTTCAGTTATCAATCGAGTTTTGCCATCTCTCATTGAGTCCATGGAAAAAGGCATAGTAGGACCCTTTATCATTGTAGCGCCGGACGGGTACTTAAATACCATGTGGGCCGACAATGCCGCTGGAGATAAAACAGCAGAGTCCGATGCCATAAATCAGATCCTTCCCTACATCGATGCCAACTATAGAACTCTTGAAGATCGTAAGTTTCGGGCCGTACAAGGTTACTCCATGGGTGGATTTGGAGCTATGGAATGGGCAACCAAGTTTCCGGAACTATTTTTCGCCGGCATCAACTACGATGGCGCTTTACATGATTGGGATACTTTAAACTCTACCGCTGCCACCGTAAATGCTGGAGCTCCGGACGAATTTGACTTCGACGAAGACAATTTTCTCCCCTATTCTCCCTACGTCAACTCAGCTCTTAACGCTGACACCATCATAGAACTGGATCTAGTTTTACGAAGTGTGGTTGGATTGTTAGATGATAAAAACCAGATGTTCCGTGACCAGCTCATATCATTGGGGATATGGGAGTTCGGAACAGATTATTATATGGATACCGACTGTGCTCATAACCTAGAATGCCTTTTAGGCTTAGATGCTGACCAACCAGGCAAAGAAGCTAACGCCACTGGCCGAGGTGAGGATATGTGGGAGCTACTCTGGGACACAATGGAAGATTCCTTAGAAGCTTCGAACTGCCCCTAGAGGTACGGACTCAACTGTCCCTAAAGACACTCTGAACATGTGTGTCCATACCTATTTCGCATTTTTTTACATAGTTTTTCCCTTATTGAACTAGAGCATTTTTCCAGTTTTACTTTTTTGGCTCTACTTCATAAAATTAAGGAATGAAAAGCTTAGTACAATGTTTAAAACAATTAAAAGAAGATGGTTATAATAAAAATCTCTCTATAAAAAACGAACTACTTTATACGAGTGACAAGATATTTTTACCAACACCTCAATTGACTATTGATCAAACTTACCGAATTGAGGAAGATTCTGATCCCACACACCAATCCATTGTGTATGCAATCTCCTGTAAAGCACCCGATGTCAAAGGTGTGCTCGTTAACAGCTATGGTCCCTATTCCGAGTCGGACAAAGACAACCTGATTAATCAAATAAGCTCCGCTATTTAATGTGATTGATATGTGCACTCCTATACCTTAGATCGCTCCATATCCGTATCAAAGTGACACGCAGTCGCTAATCTCTTGGTCCAATTTCGCCGATATCAATACGATATGATAAAATAAATACGACCTCTCTTGAAGGATTGTTTTGAGACTGTTGAGACCAGCTTTTGCTATCTTTTCACTTTTGTCATTGGTTTTGATTTTCCAAAACTGCGGGCTTGGGTTTAAAGTCAATGAATATGACGATTCTGCCAGCAATAATCTCGGCGGCTCAGATACCGAAAAATTAGAAGAATTATTAATTCCTTCACTCACGCTTTTTAATTTCGGATCAATCACCTCCCGAATACCTACTCCTACAAGAGAGCTGGACAATAGCTTTCCTCCAAGTTCGCCGAGTACGAACTTTTTAGAAGGTCAGGTGTATTTGCCTCCAGCTCCCCCACAACAGTCATTGAGAGATTTGCATAATATTAATCCTAATACTGAGGTAGATTTTACCCGCCCCACCTTACCTCCAATGCGATCCACTATTGATGGACGAGTAGGAGTGAACCTCAGAGCCAAAGGCCATCCAGATAGCATCGTTCTTACATTTAATTTATTTAAACCAGAAGCTCTCGAAGAACCTCTTTATAAGGCATCCAAAGAAATTCATAAATCTTTATACGATTCCGCCACTATTCATGAAATTAGTGAACACTCAGATGGTGCACCCTCATTATTCAGCTACTCCGAAATGTTTGCCCATTCGGGGTTTCATGGTGGTCGTCCTCATTATGCGATTTGTGATGCAAAAGATAAGGCGACTACAAATCCGTACCGATGTGGAGATTCGAATGATTGCTATCGTTTTCACTTAGTCACCTTCCAAAGCTCATCGACCTCCAATCAAGTGGCCGCTTTCTCTAGAGAAGTGGAAATAGAGATCTCTAACCCAAAAACTTCACTAGCGGCTATTGATCGAATAACTCCCCTTGGGAACCAATTGAACGGAACCATTTGGGGAGACCCCAATTGTGATCAAGACTGTTCCAGCGAAACCATGCTTGAACCCATGTTTACTTCTGACGGTAGACTTTTAGTTTTTAGAACAGATAAAACTAACTTTGATCCCCAGGACTCCAAATATGCTTTCATTTCTACCGACAGCGAAGCTTGTGATATAACTCAGTTTTCTGAACGCAGAACTATTTCTCACGCCCCGTACGATTCAGATATCAACTCCCGATATGGTTTTGCCAAGAAGCCTTTTAAGGATCCCCAAGGAAAGGTAATCCCTGACAATGTAATAATGGAAGGGACCTATCCGTGGGTGGATAGGGAAGGAAAAAATCTTTTTATGTTTGTAAACAACCGAACCAACACACGAGTGCAAGGAGATTTAGAAAAAACCATATACGAAACCAAGCACTCCATCGAAATGATGGGTATCACAGATGAAGAATATTGGTGCCGCGATGCCATGGATAAAAGTTTCAGTCCTGGAAGTCCAAAAAACGTCAGAGCCACAGAATCTTTTGCAGGTTTGCGCTTTCTAACTCTGGCAGGAGAATGGACGAACGGCAAAATGGTGAGCGTCGACAGCCTTTTAAACCCCTTTGATTTTGGTCATTTTTATGGAAACAAATGCTCCCAATTTTTACGATTGTACAGCAGCGGTCAGGAATGGATTCGTCTCTCCGGCAGTCGTTTTGTAGGATACACGAATCTGCCCGAGGGGCGAAAATATATTGGAATTACTGGCAATAGCCACTTTATCGACTCCCCTGAAAACCTTTTTCATCGATACAAAAATCTAAAACCATACTCAAACAAGGATATGGTTTGGACTATGCAGACGGGGCGAGTCACACAGGACCTTGCCTTTGATGAATATGTATCACCTTATGTTTTTATTTATTCCGATATGTCAGGAAGTTTAAGCTTCGGGTCAGATGGACTTTTTAAGTACCAAGATGGATATCAAAAAGAGACTCAATCTATCGATGAAAATCAGCGAAGACTTCAAAACTCATCCACTTCGGAAATTATGGACATTCCTAGTTATGGATCCATCAAAGGGCCCGGGAGAATTGAACCCGTTGCCTTGGGCGGAATTGTTGGAAAAGGGTTTTATCTCTCCGAAAATTCAGAGCTAACATACCCTGTGGAGCAAACCACTAAAAACCAAAATCAATTTTCAAATCGACCTTTGCATGCCTCTTTGTTCGTGGCCCCTAGTAATATTGAAGATACCCCCTTACCACTTATTACTTTTCCGAATGATTCCGTTTTACAAATTTCTAGGCACAAAGTTGTGTTAATTGATAATACCGGTGAGATCCTACTAACAGCTGTACTTCCGAAAGATTTATCCTTTGAAAATGGAAATTTTTCCCATATCACTCTCATCAATGAAACTCCTAAAAGATTGATTAAGATTTTGATTAATGGAAATCCAATATTTGTCGCTGAAAACTTTGACGTGCCCTTAATGTCAGAAGGGGCCGAAATTAAACTTGGCAGTCAATCCAGGGACTCACTCGCTGGTTGGATCGATGAGTTTAAAGTTATATTTGAAAACCCCAATTATGAATCAATTTGTAATCACGCATTTGGAACCATGGTGCATGTTACCAATGAAGCTTCTCAAAGCATTAAGAATCGGACGCAATTTTTCCTTGAAAGCGAAAAGCAAATTTTAATTCAGCAATTGACTCATGGACAGGCTGACCTACGCCCGCTTTGTTTGACCGACTATAATGATCCTAAAGGGATTGTATATTTTGATCTTCCCGAAAATGTCATTAGCCTGCGAGATTCTATTTTATCTCCAGAAGGACATGCCGTGTTTAATGAGAATTTACCTAGCTTTACTAGAAACTCATTTTGTCTAAACTGTCATACAGCTAGTTCAACCGGGAAGTTGGCATTAGACGCCTTGAATGAAGGCCAAGTTCCCAGTGAGTTTGATGTGCGCAGGCGTCCCAGTGCTCCACCGCAATACACCAGTGGTTTTATTCCTAAATGGATAAATGAAGAGTCCTCACCAAGCCATACCGTGGGAAGCCAACAGATGTTTTTTACAGACTACCTCAAGGCGACCAGCGATTCGCCTTAGAGTTAGAAGTACGGACACACTTATCCGGTGTGCCTACCCGAACAAGTGTACCCATTCCGTTACCAAGCCTTTTTAAAATCTTCGGTGTATTGATTAAGTCCACGGGGTTTTCGGCCCAAAATCTTTTCCACTTCGTCGGTAAGGCCCGCATTGTATCCCTCACGTAAGAATCCAAAAATAAGCAGCATAAAGTCTACGTAATCCTCAGGAAGACCGGCACCCAGAAGGCCCGCCTTTAGTACTTCTGGCTCGATCTCCTCATAAGTCACTTCACGACTCACAACATTCGAGATCGCTTGAGCCACCTCACTATGATCGACAGCGTCCAAGCCCGATAGATTGAAAGCCTGATTGTCAAATTCATCAGTGGTTAGAAGTGTCGCGGCCACAGCAGCAATATCTCGCGCGTCAATAAAACTCACCTTTACATTTCCTGCAGGAAGTAGAATTTTATTTTGCTCCACAATTCCCTGTACCCAAAAGGTATTAAAGTTCTGATAAAACCAATTAGGGCGAATGATATTGTAGGTTAATCCTGATTGTTCCAGTTCTACTTCAGCTCTTCTAAATGGCGATTCTGGATCCGCATCTGCACCCATAGCCGTCATTAGAACCACCTTCTTTAAACCTCTACGTTTTGCCTCCTGTATTAATGGAGACAATACAGAATATTGATCTGCCACTCCCGGTGGAGACAATAAGTAAGCTTTATCAATTCCCTCGAAGGCCTGCTTCACTCCTTCACCCGTTACTAAGTTAAGTTGCACCTGATGAGATGAGGTAGGTTTACGGCTGGTGGCCTGAACCACCTCAACATCTTTATTTTGTAGTTCTTGAACAAGAGATGATCCCACAGTTCCTGATGCGCCAATCACTAATACTTTTTCTTTAGACATGTTAAATCCTTTCGTCGCAGGCCCTATGACCTGTTGATAGATCTATTATCGTCGATTTTCCGATTGTTGATTAGATGCACCTTTTGAATTACACTGTTTCTATATGGAAACAATTGATCTCGAGCTTATACGTATTTTTGTCAAAGTTATCCAGCAAGGCAGCTTCTCTAAAGCATCGATTATATTAGGTATTCCTAAATCTACGGTGAGTAAGTCGGTCACCAAACTAGAAGAGACCCTAGGAACCAAACTTCTACTCAGAACAACCCGCAGCCAATCTCTAACATCTTCAGGCCGACTGTTTTATGAGACCTGCTTGGAGCCCATTCAAGTTCTTGAGGACGCGCAGAGATCCATGACCGGACAAGATAGTATAGTTTCGGGAAACATTAAGATCACCGCCCCCGAGGACATAGGCTATCAAATCGTGTCCCCCATTGTTGGAGAGTTAACCCAGAAGTATCCAGAGCTCACCTTTGAAATGCACTTCACAAATTCCATTGTGGACTTAATCGCCGATGGTTTTGACCTCGCCGTCCGAATTGGACCCTTGCGAGAGAGTAACCTTAAGGCAAGGAAAATTGGAAACCTCGACATGTCCCTAGTGGCGGCTGATTCCTATCTCAAAAAACATCCGCCCATTTTAAAACCAAAAGATCTAGAGAATCATGATGTGCTGATGCTCCCGCCAGTCAGTAGTAAGAACTATTGGTCACTGGTAAAAGGTAAAACTCAAGTAAAAGTCCCCGTTAAAACGCGATTGGTAAGTAATCAAATTACAAGTCTTCTCTACTCTGCCGCCGCAGGCGGAGGGATTACTCTGGCACCCGCCTTCTTATGCAGAAATCTATTAGAAGAAAAAGGACTTATTCGAGTGCTGCCCGAGTGGAAAATTAAGGGTATACCTATTTCATTGGTTTCACCCATTGCCACTTCATCCTCTGCACGCTTGAAAATTGTGAGTGATGCTTTGTTTGATACTATTTCTTCCAGACTCAATTAAAAGGTACGGACAAATCTATTCAGCGTACTGTTCCCAACAAGTGTGTCCGTACCTTTAAGTTATCTTTTTGATTTTTTAATTTCTCGGACCAGACGACTCACCTTCTTCCAACGCTTTTTTGCATTGGCCATATCGGCTTTGTCCATTTTACGTTTTACGTGGTCGGCCTCTCTTTGAAGCTTTAAGTAGCTTTCCCACTCTCCAACATCTAATGCTCCTGAATCCAAGGCTTCCTGTATGGCACAGCCCGGCTCGGTCTCATGGTGGCAGTTTGAGAATTTACATTGCTGAGAAAGCTCCTCAATCAATGGGAACGCACCTACCACATCATCGGCATCGCCAAATATTTGCACCTCACGCACACCGGGCGTATCGATAATCAGTCCGTGCCCATCCACCACAAACATCTGTCTCGCGGTGGTGGTGTGCCGTCCTTTAGCATCATCCTCTCGTATGCCACTGGTGAGTTGAACTTCCTCACCCATGATTCGATTCACTAGGCTGGACTTTCCCACACCTGATGATCCAACAAATACAGAAGTACTACCCTCTGGCATGAGTTCTAGCACCTTCGCCATACCTGAATCATTGACGATGCTTGTACCAATGACCTTCAGCTGTAGTTTGTCTTCTATCTCTCGAACTAGATCCGATGAATTCTCCACCAAGTCCGTCTTTGATAAAATAACCACTGGCTCCGCTCCCCCTTTTCGAACAAGGAGTATAAACCGGTGTAAACGGTTGAGTTTAAAATCCAAATTCGCTGAGGTAACTATAAACACAGTATCAACGTTGGCAGCCATTGGCTGTTCGCCACGATCCGTCCAGCGAGCCAGTATAGAAGATCTTGTCAAAACCTCTTTCACTAATCTTGCTGGCTCGCCCTGCTCGTCCTCAAACTCCGGGGTGGTAAGGACCCAGTCTCCAACGACAGGCAGATCCTCTAAACTTCCAGGTATATGTAAATTGATTTCACCTTTTTCGGTCAATGCCCTCATATGGGAACGATGAACCGCAGTGACTCTCGCAAGGGATGAAACATCTATGTCTTGATGCATATCAGATGGCCATCCCAATGTTTTTAAATTCATTGAGAACTCCTAAATATCAAAATTTATTAGAAAATAATTATTGGATGGCCTGAGAGGCCAAAGAAAGATTTTGAACTACAATCATAATGACCTCCTTTGAGGACTCTAATTATCTCAGCCAAAGCTCACGGAGTCAAACTATTGGATACTCGAAACGTATTCAGACTCACTGAAGCGGTCGAGACTCAACCGAACACCACAACCCTAGCCATTTTCTAATTCTTGATTTGGCATCAATAGATCTTCCAGAAAGAATGCCGTTAACTCATTACGATTATTTACTTTTGCTTTTTTGTATATTGATGAAGTTTGAACTCTAACTGTTTTCTCAGCGGTCTTTCGGAACATTGCAATTTCTCTGGTTGAAAACCCCTTAATCAACATCAGTGCAATCTCTTTCTCACTCTTACTCAATCCCCACTGGCTAAACTGCCTATCCACTTCTTCGGAGAGACCCTGGATGAACTTTCCCGACTTTTCCTTCCAAAACTGTAAATCTTCTCTTGCTTGATTGAGAAGTCCCGAAATAGCTTTTTTCTGTAATTGAATTTTGCGCGTGAAGATAATCACTCCGACTGAACACAACGCAATGATCACTGTCTCAATAAGAACATGGGACATACTGACCCCTTCGCTAAAGTCTTTAACCAAATCGAGGCCGGTTAAAATTGAGATGAGCAATAAAAGTAGTATGACCAACTGGGATTCGTTCATTGAAAGAGCATATAACAAACCTCCCAAAATGAGAAATATTAATCATTTAGGTCATATGGCCAATATTCTAGGGATCCGCTTAAAGGTAAATTAAGTTCAGAAACTCATTGAAAGGAAACTTACATGTTCGAGAATATCCCCCTCCACCCTGCCATTGTGCATTTACCTATAGGCCTAGTGCTTATATTACCTATTGTAACACTTATCCTGATGACCTTCTTCTTCCGTGGATCCATTTCTAAACAGATACTTCTGGTGATTGTAGCCCTTCACGGAGTGCTGGTCGGCTCTACCTATATAGCTCTTGAAACCGGCGAAAACGAAGAGCATGTGGTGGAAAAAGTCATTTCGGAGTCTCTCATTGAGGGCCACGAAGAGCGAGCCGAATCCTTTATGGCGGGCACCGTTGTTGTTTTTTTGATGTCCCTAGCATTAATAGGCCACTCGTTAGGACTCCCACCAAAACCCGTACTGAGTGTGGTTCTCTTGGGTCAGTTCGCCTTAGTTCTATTGGGCTACAAAGTAGGACATTCCGGCGGAGAGCTCGTCTATATTCATGGGGCTTCCCAGGTGTACACCTCAGCCAGTGGAACGGCCTCGGCGAACCAACCTATTCAGGAGCTCTTTTCTGAAAAAGAGGATCATCATGATGATGACTAGCTCGTTTTAAGCTCCCATTGCAACCCCAGAGAACGCTTGGTATCTTCTCTTTCATTTGGGAGAGAAGAGTTGAATATCAAGTCTTTAGGTCGGCGTACCGATTTAATTTTTGCGGATTTCTCCGGGGTCATTGAAGATCGCGGCCATTACACCCTTATCAAGACTCCCGACAATCCCGGTTTTCATTGGGGGAACTACATTATTTTTGATCGAGCACCTCAGCCGGGTGATTTAAAGAACTGGAAAACCCTGTTTGATAGGGAGTTCACTCACTACTCTGAGCCACACCATTATGTATTTACCTGGGATACAGGGGACAATGATTCGGGCGAGTACCAGGAGTTCTTAGATGCCGGATTTGAATTTGACTCTGCAGTGGTTCTCTCCACGGATCAGCTCTCAGCACCGCCCCATCCAAACGAAAAGATTTCTGTTAAGAAAATCAAATCGGATGAGGATTGGGAGAAAGTGATTCATCTACAAACACTTTGTGCTGATCCCAAATTTCTAAATCTAAATTTCGAAGAGTTTAAGCGAAGCCAAATCGACCAATACAAAAGAATGTCGCAAGCCGGAAAAGGTCACTGGTTTGGAGCCTTCATCGGCGACCAACTTGTTGGAGATCTCGGGGTGTTCTTTGATGGAAAGATCGGCCGCTATCAGAATGTAGGAACCCATCCCGATCATCGAAAACAAGGCATATGTGGAACCCTGGTTTATCAAGCGGGACAAATAGCCTTTGATGAATTTAGCGTGGATACCTTAGTCATGGAAGCCGATCCCGATTATCACGCGGCTCGAATTTACGAATCCGTTGGCTTCAGTAAATGTGAGATCAACTATTCATTGAGTTGGTGGAAAACCTCAGATTGAGGATCCGACATTGAATGTCTCTTCATTCACATGGTGACTCCAATGCCGGATAGAAAAACTATTAGTTGCTCTTTTTAAGGGTCAGGAAATTGTCTTGGTCTCTCATCATATACAGGGAAAATATTGCGGCTAACATGGGCCAAGCTGCAAAAAATAGCAGATTCCTAGGGCCCCAGGGATCTAGGTACATTTCCCAGGAGCTAAAGGTAGACACGGCATGCATAAATAGAATCGCACCATAGGTCCACTTCTTGTAAATCCCAAACAGAAAACCCAAGACAACAAGGAGCTGAATGAATCCAATACCATAAGCCAACTCTACCGAAAGACTACTTATTAAGTAAAATCTGTCAAAAACCGCAGCGGCATGACCTGGATTTAGAAACTTATCAATCGTCCACATTATCATTACCACAAACACCCCAAGCCTTAAGCTAAACAGACTGAGCTCGAGTTTCTTTACATTGTTCATATTGCCCTTCCTTTTCTTGACCAATCGGTCAAATAATAGTTAAAAAAAACTAAATCTGTATTTTTAGCTCACTCAAAGTTCCGTTGGCGATATTGGCGAGAAACTTTTTATCTTTTCCCAACTTACCCATGTTTTCCATCGTAAATGCCAACGCCAATAGGCGTTCCGAAGTCTGATTTACATTCATACTTTTGGAAAACTCTCCCACTTCTTTTCCTTTAGACAGGGCCGTCTTAAAGTTATCTTGCACACCCTTCAGAAGAGTATCGAGCTTCTTTTTCTCCTCGGCATTATGGGCAAATTCCATGGAGGAGTTCATGAGAAGGCAACCCTTCTCGCGTCTCTTCTGACTACAATTCAATTTCCTCGAAAAAAAATCCCCAATGTACTCTTTGGGACCCAATGAACTATTGCTAAAAGCATTTCGGGTATCGCTCATATAGCGATCCAGACAGAGCTGAAAAAGATGTTCTTTGGACTGAAATGCGCCATAGAGACTGCCCTTGTGCAATCCAGTGGCTTCAGTCAATTGCGACAAACTCGACTTGTTAAAGCCATTTCTCCAAAAGATTTCCATCGCTTGGTCGATCGCTTTATCAGTATCAAATTCCTTCACTCGTGCCATATTTGAACCTTCCCTTATTTTGACCGACCGGTCAACTATTTCTTATGAAGCACTGGCCGTAGCCCAGGGCCAGTATTGTGATTAAAAATCTCTAGACTGGAGCAACAAACTCTTCTAACTATAAGCGACACTCTAAATCTACCGAGCATCGTATATGAATCAACTCCAAACAATTACACTACCTAATGAACTACGCCTTGAGCCCATTGATCAAACACATTTCGATGTTTTAATGGAAGCGATAAGTGACCCCGCCATTTGGGCAGAAACTACCTTTTCCGATAGATGGCAGAAGGAAAAGCGAGAAAAGTGGTTCAAAGATGCATTGGAGAACAAATACACTTACGTAATATTTCGAGCCGACAAATGTATTGGCTCTACTCGATATTATGATTTTGATTCGAATTCCGTCAGTATTGGTTATACTTTTTTTATCGTGAATGAATGGGGAAGTGGAGCCAATAGGTTCGTAAAAGATGCTACTATTTCACTGGCAAAGGAAAGTTATCCAAAGGTTCTCTTTAAAATTGATGAAAAGAACATCCGATCGATCAAAGCTGTTGAAAAACTAGGTGGCCAACTTATAAAGACCATTGAAAAACACAAAAAGCGCTCAGACGGAACCTGGCGCACCACTAAGATTTATTCGATCTAACACAGCTGGGTGCAACCAGAAAACCGTTTCTCCTGAAGGAGGTAAGACTAATGCATATAAATCATGACCTAAGTGCTGATATATCTGACCTTATTCACTTCGATGACTTTTTAAAAGTAGATATTCGAATGGGTGAAATCAAATCAGCCGAAGTATTTAAAGAAGCGCGCAAACCCGCATACATATTAATGATCGATTTTGGTCCCACCATTGGAATTAAGAAATCAAGCGCGCAAATTACCGAGAACTATGAATGCGAAAAACTCATTGGTAAGAAAATCGCCGCCGTGGTGAACTTTCCTCCCAGGCAAATTGGGCCGATAAAGTCTGAAGTTTTGACATTGGGTTTTTCCGATAGTGATGGACATGTTGTTTTGTTTTCCCCTGATAAAGATCTTCCTAACGGCTCTAGACTGTATTAGTGCTGAAATTAAACGGATAGGCCTAAAGTCAATCCCCCTGACCCCATGCCTCTTCTGTCACTGTTATGGACAGTTTTTGAACTTCTTACCCTAATGCTCAGCGGGTGAGAACGCCAGGGCTACACAATCCAGCATTTTATATTTGAACGGCATTCTATGTCGATTCAGCCGACCCAAAAGACATCATCATCGGCTCTGAATTTTGAAAAAGAGCAATCTTTGGCACCGCTATTGCTTAGTTAAAGGAAGATAAAAATAACTGAGCCCATTAAGAGTGGTGAGACCAAATCAGATGTCGAATATTAGACAATATATTTTAATCCTAGCCGTATTAGCATGGTCCCCTTGGGGCAGCGCCAATTACTCTGAGACTGCAAAAGATCGTGATATGGACTTGGCTCGAGATCTCATTCGCAGTGCAGAAGTACTCCCCTTTTCCTATATGTTTGAACCCTATCACGAAATGGAAGAAGACTTCGAAGCTCTGGCAGAAGACGATGTATCAGAATGTCAGTCAGAGACTTGCATAGTCATCAGCTATCGTATTGGTAAAAATAGACCCCTCACTTTGACAGCCCAGGAAATTGAAGAGCTCAAAGCGTATCAATCCTTTAGAGAAAAAGATGAGAGCGGCTCCCTTGGTCCCGGCAAAATAAAGCCCGCTCACGAAAACAAAATCACCAGCCCAATAACAAGATCCCTCCATGAAGAATTTTTTGAACGGGACTATCACGTGTACGAGATTAAACTTTTGGAAAAGGACCCTCGGTCTAAAGGAGACTATCAGGTGAGAGTTTTCCACGCTCAATACACCGATACTATTCTAGTACAACTCCTTCAATTCAAAGGCTGGAATATACGTCGTCCGGTGACATCGGTGACCGGAATCGAAGTAGGTAAATACATTTATGAAACCGAAGACAAGTCGACGGCCATTTTAGCTAAAATTGGTACAAATGTTCACAGTGAGTGGTCGTTCCAAAATGGGTTCGATAGCGTTATGGCTGGGTTAGAACTGCAATACACTTTTAAGGTATTTGGTGTGCGAATGAGAGTGACAGGCACTGAAGGCTTGAGCTACGCCAGCCATGTTCCTCACTTTGAGGGCTTGAACGTAAGAGTTAAAGAAAGAAATGGCTCTACTGATAACTTAGACAACGGACGTGACTCAAGATTGATGAACTTTCTTGGATTCACCTTAGGTGCCAATGCTCATGATATTTCTGGAATAGAATCCCTCGAAAACTGTTTTCTAGAATTGTACGCTTGGCACCGTTCTGGAGTGTTCGGCGCTGTTAGCTTGTACAACAACGTCCACGGTGGCAGCAACTTCATAGGTGGAGCTGTTTCCTGTCGGACAAACTAATAGAAATACCTTATATTTCTCATTTTCTCTTTCAAGAAGTATTGAAGTTTTTACCGATTCATCGTCTTAAATCATTAAAAAAAGATTCTTACATAGATTGGACTCCCCAGATAATTTACATCAATTGAAGCTCATGGTAGGTCGTAGCTATTACTTTTGGAAAGGGAATCTATGAAATCACTTCTAATCACTCTTGTGTTGCTTCTGTCCGCTCCGGCAATAAGTAGCGCTGAACAAAAATGTGAGATCCCTCGAGGCAAATATACAAGTCTATGGTGATGGATCAGTTTATTTTTCTAAAGGGAAGTCCCAATTGGGGTGACTGGTGTGACGAAGCTAGCAGTAAGGATCGCCCAAGGTGCAATGAAGAATTAAAGGCCTGGGACAACTGGTTGTTATGTTCAGGACTCACCACCTATCCTGATACCTACTAAATTTGAGGATTTATGAAAGCCCGATTTAAAATCCTGTATTGGTTTGGGCTTGTCGTTTCTCTATTTTGTTCTCAATCTATTTTAGCCAGTGAAGTAAGATGCAAATATGGCCAACCCTCCTCATGCCCTGAAGGGCAGTTTTGCATTAATTCAAACAAGGATCTTGCCGTCTGTAGATCACAAACAAAAAGCCCAAAATTCATTGATTTTCCATTTGGACCAAATATTCCCGTTTGGTGTGATCAAGGCAACTTAACTCCTGCAGGCAACAGCCATACTTGGGTGAATACAGCTTTCGCTCTGGATTTACATAGCAAAAGATCTCAGCCCTCCGAGGCCACAGTCCATGCTGTTTTCTCAGGCAAAGTCATCGCTTACAGTGAGTGTAATAGCGTCAATGATAAATGTGGCCTTGGCTTTGGAAATCAGGTCAAAATTTTAAATACAGATGGAAGAATGGCCTTCTATGCTCACCTAAAAAATGTTTTTGTGAAAACCGGCAACTCGGTCAATTTGGGTGACCCCATTGGCACAGAAGGTATGACGGGATGGACAGGAAAAAATAACCCCCATTTACATTTGAGTATCCACGAGAACTGGAGGACTCATGGCTTTGATTATTGGAAGCAGACTGGGTACCTTCCCCCCTCCATCCCCTTTAAGCTCAAATATTGCAAGAATGGATGTAGTGATAAATGTGTTAAGGTAGCAATTGACTCAAGAGAGATACCTTGCCGTAGAAGATCAAAAGAGATTCAGGCTATGTGTCGAGCCAAATAGGCTCATAAACTCAATCGCGGAACAGGAAACCTTACCTGGTCATGGCGGAGCAAATTTAGCCACTCACTGAATCCAGTATCATAATGAAACAGGTCTAAAGTTTAGCTCCCTCGTCTCCGATAAAATTTTACCAACAGAAACAGTCACTTGCATAAATTGTCCGAAGCAAAGTGGGAGACTCGTTTCAGTCTAAATTTTAGGTATTTAATGGACGGCTCTATGAAGCACAAGATGATAAAACAACTCAGACTGACTGACCAAAGGGGATTTTCCCTCATGGAAATGGTCATTGCTGCTGGCATCGGGTCTATAGTGGCTATGATGGCCGTTACCACTTTGAAACAGACCGTAGAGAACCACTATGAAGTTGAAAATGTAGTCACAGCCGACGAAGCCATAAGTGACATTAGCGAAGAGCTTAAAAGATTAGATATCTGCAGTAATTTTCTTGGCCCCAACGGAACCTATGTGAACGGACAACCACTCCCCTCTACCAGTGCTCCCGGTAGCTCTGAAGTTGAAGATGATCTTGAAGTGAATCGTTTAATTAGAAATGGACTTGATACCGTTAACCTTTTCGTGCCCGTTGTTAATTCGAATGGTGAGCCGGCAACAGTATTAGGAAGAAACCTGTATATTAAAAAATTCTCCATCGGCCCCTATATAGAAAATGACCCTGGGGATGCGACAGATGATGTGATACGACTCAATATAGAGTTCCAAAAAAGACAAAGTGATACACCTTCAGATAACCCCTCTGATCTTTCCCGTAGAGAGGCTTGGCTAAGGATAAAAGTTAACTCCGGAAGAATCATAAACTGCGCTTCAGTCGGAGGCGACCAAATGCCACCATAAGCATTTCTAAATCACCCCAAAAGAATGCAGTTAAGGTTTTAACCCAAAGTGGTCTTTTACATTTTCTTTAAATCTTCCATAGTGAGATGAGGGTTATGAAAGAGAATCGCTTCTTCTAGGCTATCCGCATGATCAAATGTACCATTTGCTCTACATATATCCTTAGGCGTTTTCTCGTTTTTACCGTAGCTTCCCAAAGCTTTACCCTTTCCAACAACAAATGACTTACAAAGCAATCCTTGCTGAAAAGAATAGAAAGTCTGAGTTAGATCATCTTTGGGAGATTTACTATCTACCGAAGCCTCTTTCGTAAAAACACTACTCCCGTCCAAAACATTATCCTTATATGAGATACTTGCACGGTCAAAACCCCAAGCAGTTATTTGATCAAAATGAGTTACAGATAAAAGTGAGTTTGTCCCCGATTTACGGGCAGCTACATTATTTCTTCTTTTTGTTGTCTCTTTTTTTGCAGTAAAAATAGATACAAGGCCCGTCGCAATGACGTTATTTTCATAATAGGGTAGTAAATGTCCTTCGGCGGCATGTTCATAATCCTGTTTGGTTAGTCCTCCGTAAATAACAATCTGTTTTGACATATTATTTGTAGAACTTTTGTTGATCACCCTTGCTGTCACACCTAAGAATTCACCATTGGCGTTATAAACAACACCCCCAGACATTCCTCCGCCCGTTTGATTACTTTGGCAATAGGCCATTTCATAAACTCCCCAATTGGCATCTTTGTCGGCTTCGAGATTTTCCTCCATCGTTATGAAGACCTTGCCTGCCGCTACACAGCCATAAGCCGAAAGCGTAGAACCCACACCCAAAACCGCTTTGTACCCCTCAATATAGACTTGCTCTCCAGGCAATGCGGGCCGATCGGCCAGTTCATGTGTAGAATCCTTAAATTTAGACGCCTCTTTCTCATCCACTTTACTCATAAAGAAATCCCGACCTCGATCATATTCGGAACCATTCTCTGCTTCTAAACCAATTGAGGCTGTGGGCAACTGGAAGCCCATGAATCCACCTACTTGGCGAACATTATCGCTCACATCATCATAGTCTCCAGAATTAATGCAATGTAGTGCTGTCACCATGACTGGCTTTCGAATGATGGGATGATTAATTAAGCTCGTCGAACAGTAGTTTTCTTTAACAAGATATGTACGCCAAACTCGAGCAAAAACTTTCCCTTCCGGTTCAACAGAGCCAAAAACAAGGTGACCACCATTCTCGGTGGAATTGGCATCCCCATATTCATACACCTCTAAAAGGCTCCTAAAAGTAGGAAGGTCTGTGGCACTCCAAGCACCTATTGGTGTGGTTATGAACACTAAAATTAATGCAATTTTCTTAAGACTTACATTCTTCATACCCAATTCTCTTTTCTGTAGAAATGCAGTATATCACCTGCCAGGTGTTCACTATTCACAGATAGGCCAAAATGAGTCTCGAATGTAAAATTGGAACTAAAAATTGAAAAAAATAAGAGTCCCTCGAGCCCTATTTCAGAGTCTCAGAAAAAACTTTAATGTGCTTCATCAAAAATTCTTTTGTTGCCTGATCTGTAATACATCCCCCTTTTATCTTATCATTTGCTCCACCAATCATAACTTCAGGCTTATTTAGAAAGTTTATATTGAGGAAAACACCCACTTGTCGGAGATGATACTGCATCCTAGCAGTCCCTATTCCACCTGGGGTGGCGCCAATGATTGCCGCAATCTTATTGTCAAAAGGCTTACTCGGATCTCTAGATAACCAATCCAATGCATTTTTTAACACCCCTGGAATAGAATAGTTGTACTCAGGACTAAAGAATATCACCCCATCCGACTCATTAATTATTTGAGCCAGGTCACTGACTGGCTCACATTTAGAATCTAAATCTTCGTTATACAGCGGAATGTTTTTTATTTCCCCTTCCACCATTTCAAAGTGTGCCTTAGAAAGCTCGCGATACTCGTTAAATACCACTCTATTAATAGATTCCTTACGTAAGCTTCCAATCAATCCAACAACCTTTTTCATTTTTCCATCTCCATTCACTACATACTTATTTGACATCAGATTCTATCAATATATAAGTAGCAAGTTAATCCGTGAAGACTGCTGTCATAAAATTTCTTGTTAAGTGCAGATCTCGGTAATTTATCAATCCCTACCTAGGCGAGTCTTAGATTATGCTCAAATTTACCATCCTTCTTTATGGCCTTTTACATAGCTCACTTTTGCATGCAAGTTTCAATTACAAGGATTTGAAGAGGCAATACGACCAAATGGTTAACGAACCCTACCTCCTTATTCCACACAAAGAATCTTATTTTCTTCCACTCTCTTACAACGACAACCCTAACCACGAGCCCTACGAAGACATTGAACAACTTTCTGAGTATAGTGAAAGAGGCGAATACACTCGACATCTTGAGTCCGAATTCCAAATCAGCTTCATGACTCTGACGAACAAAAATATTTTTGGCACCAACTTTAATACCTTTTTAGCCTATACACATAGATCCTACTGGCAGCTATACAACGAAGATTGGTCACGGCCCTTTCGTGAAACCAACTACAACCCTGAAGTATTTGCCCGTTATGTCTTTGATGACCCATTAGAATTTTTGGGATTTAAATTTATGGTTTATGATATTGGGCTGGAACATGAGTCCAATGGACAAATTCAGGAACTCTCCCGTAGCTGGAACAGAGTATTTGGCAGAGCCGCTATTTTAACTGGAACGACATTTTTAAGCTTAAAGGTTTGGTATCGACTCCCAGAAAAGGAATCACTGGATGATAATCCTAGAATTTACCAATACAAAGGCTACGCTTCCCTTACCGCAAAAACTTTTGTTAATTCCAGTATGGTTCAGCTCACTCTGTATCCTGGAACAAAATATGCGGGAGGTGAGTTGACCTACAGCGCCCATTGGAAAAATAGTATTCATTTTTATACTAAAATTTCATACGGCTATGGCATATCCCTTCAAGACTTTGACAACGAAACTCGTCGGATCGGGATTGGAATTTCATTAGGGGATTTCTTCCAAGCCTCTCTGAAGAATCAAACACCTAGAAATCAAAACGAATTGTAAACTACGAGAAAGCTAAACACCGCATAGACATGGAAGCATTCTGAAACCCTTCAAAAGTAAACTTCATAGTGTCACTGGAGTCAGCCGCTCCTAGCGCATACACAAACGGCAAGTAATGCTCTAGTGTGGGTATACTTAGCTTTCCCGCTTGAGAATTCCGAGCCTCTGTTACCAGCGGATCAAAGTCTCTTGCCAAAAGTTTGCTCTTTGCCCACTCATCGAACTCCAATGCCCAGTCATGCGGATTCGCATTGATGTTCCAATCAATCTCACCTAAATTATGAACTATATTGCCACTACCGATAATCATAACCCCTTGGTCTCTCAGGAAACGAAGGCTTTTACCAAGCTCATAGTGGTCCCGCATACTCTTTGAACGATCTAAACTCAACTGAATGACTGGGATATCTGCTTTTGGGTAAATATGCCTTAGAATAGACCAGGCCCCATGATCCAGACCCCATCCCCCTCTATCTATGGCAACTTGAGGATCTATTATCGTAGAAGATATTTGATCGGCTAAAGTGGGTCTTCCTGGCGCAGGATATTGAACATTGAAAAGTTCCTTTGGGAAGCCATAAAAATCATGAATAGTTCTTGGTTTATCCATTCCAGTAACATGGCTACCTTGAGTCTCCCAATGAGCTGATACCATTAGTATTGCCTTTGGTCTTGGCAACTCAGCTCCCAATTTTGAAAGACTTTCTGTAAATTCATTCTTCTGGATCGCGTTCATAGGAGAACCATGTCCCAAAAATAAAACTGGCACTTTTTCTAATTTACTACCATTCATCTTTAAAAACTCCTTACCCAAAACAGCAGATAGAATTCCAAAGATACCGCCACCGATTAACTCTCTCCGCCCCAATTTAATCATGTTAAGCTTGCCCCAAAGGGACAATCCCAGATGGATTTAATTCTACCACCTTATAATAGAGACTTTTAATTTGATCCGGTTTAAATGTATTTGCAATGCTTTCGATAGCGAGCAAATCATTCTTGTACCTTTCAATATTTTGAAAATCTTTGAGTCGCTTTATATTACATTTGAAAATTCCGTGATAGGCAACATCAAACCTTAGCAGTGTTGGCAATAGTGAAATATCCGCACCTGTTAAACTATCCCCTACAAGAAACTTTCGCCCTGCCAACTTAGCATCAAGCTTCTCAAGTTCCTTGAACAGCTGAGTAACCTCTAGCTCATACACCTCTTGTGACTTAGCAAACCCGGTTCTATAGCAGGCGTTATTAATAGCATCGTAATTATAATCTATTTCACCTGCTATTTTATCGCTTAAATTCTCATCGAAGAGATTAAACTTTTTATTGGAGAACTCTCTAAAAGTATCATTAAACATTTTGATGATCTCCAAGGACTCATTGTTAACAATTGTCTCTTCCTTGCCATCCCATAAAACAGGTACTGTAACTCTTCCTGTGTAGTTGCTATCTGCCTTTAGATACAATTCTTGGAGATATTTAAAACCATAATTCTTATCTTTATATTTTTCCGAAAAGTACCAGCCCATTTCGCCAACATGTGGCTCAACAACAATCAGGTTAACAAAATCTTGCAATCCCAAAAGCTGAAGAGTCATTATAGTTCTATGAGCCCAAGGGCAAGCATAAGAGACATAGAGGGAATATCTCCCCCTATCGTCTTCTTGAAGTTTATCCAGGGTGCCTCTAAATTTAGTTTGCATTCGTTGAAAGTTTCCACTTTCATCATGCTCAGTCCACTCTGTGGTCCATTTTCCATTTACAAGCATTCCGAGAGCCATTGCCTTCTCCTTATTTAGTAACAATCTTGAATTTTACAGTAATAGTGTCCGCAATGATTTTGTCCCCTAAGTTCTTAAAGAAATTTCCAGATCCATAAACCACACCATACTTAGTTCTATCAAACCCCAACTCACCAGTATAAACCTTACCCTTTTTTGTGAAGGGAATTGTCACATCATTGGTTTTACCCTTTACAGTCAACTTTCCATAAAGATAACCACTGTCGATTTTTTCTATTTGAAGTTTAGCCGTTGGGTACTTTTTTACTTCAAAAAAGTCTGCACTTTTAATGTGCCCAAGAAACTTACCTTTCATTTCACCCTTTAGAGTGGTCTCACCAATTGAGTTCATATCTACTATGATTTCCCCTTTACCATCGTCGATGCTGGCCTTTTTAATTTTTATAGGTCCAGTGTGAAAGTCGCCTACAATCTTTGACCCTCTCCAAGTAAGTGAACTTTTCCCTAAATCAATATTTTCGGCCCATACTGTTGAAGACGCGAAAAAAAGTGTGATTGCTAAAATATATGTTTTCATTAAATTCTCCTTTGTCTGAAACATGTATCTATTATCGACTTCAATTAAGCGTTGCAGTAGAGGACAATATTGCAATATAATGTTCCATATAAGGAACACTAAATATGGATTATAACTTATTGAAAATATTCGTAAAAGTTGCAGATTGCGGAAGCTTAACCAAAGCGTCAAAAGTCCTAAATCATCCAAAATCCAAGATAAGTCGAGACCTGGTCAAATTGGAAAATGAGTTGGAGCAAACCCTGCTGATCAGAACCCCCCGAGGAATCACACTCACCGAGCAGGGCTTTAGCCTACTCCAGTCCACTAGAAGCCAATTAGATGCCCTAGAATCGTCTCTACAAAAATTAAAAAGTGATCCCAATAACATTAAAGGAAACATTAAAATCACAGCTCCTGAAGACTTATCCCAGTTCATTTTAACTCGGCTTATTACAGAATTTATGGATATCTATCCGGATGTCACAATTGAACTCTATTCCACTTCGGAATTTTTGGATTTTAGAAAGAACAATATAGATTTAGCACTTAGAATTGGAAAACTGAAAGATTCTAGCTTAATTCAAAAAAAGATTATTGATGTCGATGTTATTTTTGTGGCTTCAAAAATGTATATCAAAGCCAGCGGTGAAATTAGTACTTTAGAAGATCTAAGATCTCATTCCGTCGCGTCCATCAAAGATATTGATGGTAGCAGCTTTAGCAAGACCCTACTTAAAGACCAAAAGTTAAAGTTCTCTTCTAACTCCATGTCTGTACTAAAGGACTTTGTGGAATTAGATAAGGGGGTGGCCACTCTTCCCTATTTCCTTTGCAAAAAAGAAATCGCTACTCATCAGTTTTTACATATTCTTCCTAAACACAACTATTTGAGTCGATCCCTATTTCTACTCTCCCCACCTTCGTCTTTTTCTCCAAAGCATGTGAAGCTCTTTAAAAAATTTCTTTCCGAGAGGATACCATTAGAACTTTGAATCCACTTGGCCGTTTGCCAACGCAAATTGAGCCCCCCCCCTAACTGTTTTCAATTTAAGTAGAAATAGACAATCCCAATCTTGCAATCGTAAAATGTATACTATGACTATTCTAGAGATTTCCAAATATGTAATGAGTCTAGATCATGGTATCTCAGAAAATACCAATTGGGGTGAGAGAGGTCTTTTCTATAACCCGGGTAACAAACTACCAAAAGGCGTTTATTTGATGACATTTAAGGAAAAAGATGGACCCAACGACAATGCCTCAGCTATTGATCGTGGGGGGCTTTTCCGCCTTAATCTAGGAATTTCAAAGGCATCCTTTTTAGACTTGTTTGGAGAAATACCAGAAAGACCAAGAGCCGGAGAGATCGTTAATACTGGTCATAATTTTAAAGAAATTAATTCTATTATGCCCCATCCGGTCTATGGATGGATGTGTTGGATAGCGATCCTGAATCCAGGAAAAGAAAACTTCGAAAGACTAAAACCTTATATTCAAGATTCATTAGAATCTGCTCGAATAAAATTTAGGCAACGTATTAAAGAAAAAATATAGATTCTGTTTAAGTTTTTTGTAAACCACAATTTCAATTGGAAGTTTATTCCCATACCTTCTGTCTTTTTTAAAAGACCTAGTCCATCAGGCAGTACTCAAGGCGTTTTAAAATTATAGAATGGATAAAAACATTTAATAGGAGACAAAATGAAACGGATTCTTGCAAGTTTAGCAGTATGCTCCCTAACAGCAGTTGGCTGCTCTGACAGTGATTCATCAGATGGAAATTCGACTTCAAGTGCAGTAAGTGCTGCTTATACGGAAGTTCTATCGGCAGCAAATGCCATTACCAATCTAGCCCCCTCATCTCGGTCCGCTGGAAAAGTGGGTGTCTTTGCCGCTCCAAATTTTGGAACGGATTGGGCGTCTGGGACTGGATTTGTGGATGAGCAAGATAGCTCAAGCACCTCGGCCAAAGAATGGATGGGCATCCAATTGGATCCTGATGCCGTAAGAGCCAATGACTCAAAAATCTCAATGTTCGGTCGCCTTGAAAGCGCTCTGAATATATTCTGTGCTCTAGGCGTAGCTGTGGATGACCTCGATGCCAGTGGTTACCCTTCTGTTGGGACTCAAACATTTACTGTAACTTCAGCTATCGCTACCTCCATGGTAAATGATTGCGATATCGCGGAAGCTGCTGACTTAGTGGATTCTGAATTTACGGTTGTAACCGCTGCAACAACCGATGACACTTATTTTGATGTCAAAATCACTCTGACTCTTCCTGCTGCTCTTGGCGGATCCAATCAGGACTATTATGTTCGCTCCGACTCGTCAGAAATCAATGTTGCAACCATCGAAGACAATGATAACGGACTTCATAGAACATTAGCCTTTCTAGACCTAACTAATGAGGTTCTTCGCCTAGAATATATGTCAGGACCTTCCGACGGCACGACCATTGCGGACAGTGAACATATCTCACTTTACCGTCTCTATTATGACGAGGCCAATGATGAAGGTATGATGATGGCTCTAGAGTTTACAGAAAATAGTGGAGGCGATGAGGACACCCGATATGTCTTGGCTGGAAAACCGGATACGGCAGGAGCCACTTACTCATTGAGCATGATCTCCACTTCATTGACTGATACATCCAGCGTACACGAGGCCTGCATCACTGCCTCAACTGGAGATATAGCAACAGACGGTTCTCGCTGTGTAGCAAGCTCTACAGCACTTAATGGTGTTGATGTTAGTGCTGCGACTGCAATCAGCTCGTTTTTATCTGGTTATGACTCTACCAATTATGATGAGGTTGCTGAAGGAAATGGCTTAACTTTCACCACTTCTAACTTTGGCACTGAGGCATTTACTACCGAGTGATATCTTAAAATACTGTTCAATAGTTAAAAGGGAAGCCGATGCTTCCCTTTTTTTCAACGAAAACATACTACTCTTCACCACAAAAACTCCGGCCCAATTGCTACGAACTTTTATTAGTTAGTTTTGTCTTGCTTAATTGAAAAACAAAACAGTGACGTATGAAACAAAATTAGTAGACAACTTTGTCTCGATGAATGCTGATGAAAATTGGATGACCTTCACTCTTAGATACATTTGCGATTTTAAAGCTCGAAGAACCACCAAAGACCAGCTGTTCACTCGTATTTTTGAAAAAATAGAAGCTCACCCGGATAAAGTGAGAATTGCGGGAGCTTCCATCGAAGTGACTCACCCCCCGCAAAATTAAAGCTCATTAAATTTCTGTGATCTCGCTGTCATCATCTTCGTCAGGCACTACCACCTCAACATCCACTTTAGCGACCGAATCTAAATCCACTTGGTCGCTGAAGCTTAAAGTACCACCCTGTTCACTGTAAAGGTGCTTAGCTAGCTCTTCACGTCTACCATCTTTATAGATCAAGTGAATACGATACACCCATTCACCAATGGATTTATCCATTGCTAATCGGTAGCTCGTTCTTGCTTTGATGGTGATTAAACTAAAGATGGATTGAAACGCTGGAGAATAATCGTCCATACAAACCGGATAAGTCCCGGCATTCACTCCTAGTTGCTCAGAAAGGCTTTCATAACGCTCACCTGATGTCAGATTATATCCATGCTGAGGACCGCAGCCTGTGGTCGGATTCGTCGGATAGATGAATGAACTCACATAGAATAAGCTTCCATGAGCGCCTGACAATGTACTGCTCGCTTTAACCACTGGATCCACATCTTCCAAGTGGCTATTCACATTAGCACTCTGCCTGGTTTCAATATAATCAAAGCTCGCCAAGGACCTAGCTGAGGATGCAATATTACAGCTTTTATATGGATTCAGTGGAGCCCTGTCCGTACAGTTACCTTGAAAGTTGGTCCCGTCATCTAAATTACATAAGTTAGCTTGGTCCGAATAGAAGCTACATGACTGAGGTGCGGAGTTCTCTGCACAGCTATACCCACAACTCGCCAAACGCGCTGACGCTGGCGCATTGGTGACGGCAATGTCCCATTGCTCATCGTCACATTCCGCATTGGAAATTATGTTGCATGCTTGAGTGGCTGAAGTGATGGTTTTATTGCTGCCATTCAATGATTGATTACAATACTTTTTACAGTTGACCGAGTCTCCTTCTTCTAAACCCAAAGCGACGCGAACTTGATCCTCATCCGAATCCGTACAACTTAACTCAACATCTCCCGTATCACCCTTTCCAAGTCCAGAACAATAGTCGGACTGAGAACCCAACTGAATGGTTCCTGAAGCAGAACTTTCAGAACAACTTCGTTTTTCACATTTTAATACGCCATCAGGAATATTGCTGTAACTCTTCGAACCATTCACCGAAAGCAACCAGTTAGTTCCCGAATCCGTCTTGGCCTCTGAAACAATTGTCGAATTGTCCGTGCAATCACTTGGAGCATTAGAACAGGCCACCTCAGAATAGGCATTCACTGTGATTGTCGACCCATTTACATTTGAAGTATTCTTCAGAAAGGTACAGTCAGTAACACTTGATTTATTAAATTCACTTTCCACAAAGCTTTTACAGCCTGATGCCGAAGAGTCAGCAACACTTTCAAGAGCTAATAGTTCGCTCAGTGTTATGTCTCCATACACAAATCCCTTATAAGAGTTTTTGTTACCGGTTTTGCCGTTTTCACAGGTTACACTACATGTGCCCTCAAACGCACCGTACTGTGCATATTCGTCAGCAGTGCAGGCTCTTGCTGTGGTGCTAGAGCATTCTCCATAGCTCGAACTACCATTTACCGTATTAGAACTACCTTGAACTGGAATATTATCAATGTAATTGGTTCTATTATATCTAGTTACGTACTTATAAGTATTTTGCTTGTATTGAGCTCTCAATCTCGATCTAAGATATTTAAGTCTTACTTTATAGGTCGTTGAACTGTCCGAGCTTTCATATTCAATTCGATTTTCCATTTGATTGTAAGTATAGTTCAGCTTTTCATTTTTACTTTTCTCATAGGTCACCTGGTACTGATTTATACATCCATCCTCTCCAGGAGCACAAGTCTCGGAACTTGATGAAGGATCAGCACTACCAACTATATCTACCGTCTTACTTTTTAAACAATCTTCTGGATTGGTAGCGTCATTCTCGTTTGTCACCACAATATAGGCGTGAAACTTGCCATCCTGACGAGATTTCTCTGCCGTTCTAATAACCGCACAAAGACCCTGCTCTTGATCACTACCCTCTGTCCCCACAGCATTAATACTTTGTGAAAATTGCTCCGTAAACTGAGCAAATTGATTACTGTCCATTGTAGAAGAGAAGTTAATCATTGGTGCGGACAGTTGATAGTCGTACTCAGTGACTTCCTTATAAGTACCAATAAAATCTTCAGGAATAATATCCGCTTTTTCTTCTAGACTAAAACGAATGGGCGCCCCACCGTCAGGAGAATACTCGAAGTAAGTGTTGCTAATGTAAAAGTCAGTATCTTGGGAAGTAGGGATAATCGATACTTGGCCATCGAACCCACGGAGCTCATCCGCTGTTTTAGATAGAGCCTCACTGACCTGCGCCTGAATGTGGTCCATACTGTAAGAGTCATCCATCACTACATGTACCTGAATCTCGGGTGGACTTTCTTGTTCCGGACTGAAGGAGAAACCTCTGAGGTCTCCTGAAATACCCTGCATAAACAATTCATCGGTACTAGTGAAGCTCACATCGCTACAGTTTTGAAAGACACCTGCGACACCAAAAGAAAATACCAAAATCCCAAGAATAGACAGCAAACGTTTCTTCATACATCCCACCCCAACTTTATACTTCTTATATGATAATTTATTTTACAAAAAGTCTAAATAGCTTCTTTAGTTTTTAGCTCATTCGTCTCATAAAAAGATTCCCTTCCACTCAAGTCAAAATGGTTCGACTTCTATGCTGACCAAAAGTTTTACGTGTCAATGTGACATCGCCAAGAAACGTACACAATTTAGTCAATAGCCCTTCTAAGCCCCTTGATTGTCTAGACTTCCGACCATCAGACCTTTCGCAGAATATGACACTAAAGACTACAACGAAGTCCTCCTGGACAATTCATTGAAATCAGTAATTTGCTAGATATAAAGAAGACCCAAAGCCGCGACATATTGCGCTTAAGAGCTTTACTTTGCCTTGCTCGAGAAATAGCGATATGGATTCCGTAATATTTTTTTCTGGGGATCTTAATGACAAAATTTCTTTTATTAGCAATGGGCCTACTCACCTCACCAGCAATGGCTCAAACACTTGATGGACAATGGACAACCGAATGTGAACCCTTTGGTCGACATGCAATGATATCCACCATAACTTTTGAATCCGGCCAATTAAATGCTCACGGCAACCTTTACGAACGACCAGGCTGTGCCATCAAAACCGTTCGATCAGAATTGAACGCTCGCTACACTACGGGTTCGAATCATGGCCAAGGCGTAGAATTTGATTTAACCCCCCTAAGCTTCACAATCACTCTTTTAAAACAAGATGTTGTCGAACACTATAATCAAAATAAAATTTGTGACTTCGACACTTGGGAGCTGAATATCCCTAAAGACATTCTAGGACAATCCAACTGTGTTGGATTTACCCCTCCCTACCTAGGTGAAACCATATATGACATCTTCAAACTCAATTCAGAGGATGACCTCAAGTTCTCTTTTTTCCCCACAGAAATGACGATCAGAGACATACAAAACCGACCCACTGAGATCCCATCCGACGCCACAAAACTTTGGAAAATTTCTAACGACTCCTTCAATCGAGTCCATAGGGACTTAAAAATTTTAGACCATCATATTTCACAGCAACGTGCTGAGTTTTCACGAACCCCTATTGATATCAACGACAAGAATTGGGTGAAGTTCAAATTAGATTTTATGGTCGAGATCGATCAATACGTGAGGAATTATGTAAACACGCCTCATCAGTTAAATTACTCGGAGGCTGAGAAAAGATTTTTCCAACAGGAGATATTTTCTAGATTTGAGGATATAGATCGGACGAACACTAACGATCTCAAACAACTTCTTTCTGTCTATAATTGGTTTAGAATTTCGGAATTTGGAAGAAAAGCGGATATTGATGCATGGATTATTGCTCAACATGCCGACTTTGATCATGAGTTTCAGAAAAATATTTTGGAGCGGTTGGGTTCACTGTGGCCAATCGGAGAAACTCACCCCAGAAACTACGCCTACCTTTTTGATCGAGTCGCTGTCTCATTTAACAATCCCTCCCAACGAGTACCACAAAGATATGGCACTCAAGGATTTTGTATAGGACCCGGACAATGGCAACCCTTTGAAATCGAAGACCCAATTCATGTTGACGTTCGTCGCTCTGAAGTCGGATTAGAGCCACTGGCAGATTATATTGCAGGATTTAGAGAAATTTGTAGATAGTCAAAAATAAGCGCTTTCCCGAGAATGGAAAGCGCCATTGAAATTAATCCATCAAGATTCGTGATTCTACCATATTCTCACCAATGAAAACTTGTGGAAGTGATGGACGTACACCTAATTCAGCCTCTCGCCTTTCGATACAGCTGTTTACTCTTACTCCCAATTCAGTCCAAGTTTCAGAATTTGGAATTTCAGACAACAAACAGTTATCCCAGAACGTATTTTCGTAGTCCGGCGAACAACCAAAAGAAGGACGATCATGAATAGCGGCCGTCATGATCACTCTGTTCGGCCCTTTCAATTCTTCTGTTATAAACTGTCCAGAAAAACAAGCAGAGATTAAAATCACTGTGGGCTGATCACCACAATATTCATTCACTAGAGTAGAAAGATCCTGTGAAGTTAATGCACTTCTGCGCTCCATACTTAAATAGAATCCACCATTGCGAATCCCATGGGATGTCATGTGAGCTAGACAAGCACGCTGTGTACGAGTTGTATTGTGAGCCACGCTTAAATCTGCAAAGCCTTCAGCGATATTATCCAAGGTAGCTGCTCTTACTCCTGCGATCTGTTCCCTACGCATTGATGACAAATGAATTTGATTGGAACTCAAAAGACCCATTTCATTAAACAACGAACCCAAATCTTTTCGCCCATTATCGAAGTTATTAATAGAATCATCTCCGGCAATCATAAGAGCTCGCCATTCATAGTCGGAAGAAACAACGGAATCCGCCCAAGCTGAAGTACTGAATAAAAGTATAGATAATAAAAGTCTCATAATGCCCCCCTGGCTGTACCCAATTTGGAACCAACCTAGGAGTTCCCTTGTTATATTGTCAATGCGGGGATTCGCTAAGATTCAAAAGATGCAGAATTTTGACGGATTCCTCAGCAACCTGACAAACTCTTTAACTTTTTTACTCGGTAAGACTCGTAGCGCCGAGAAAGGGACCTGATTCCCATCAATAGAATTTCATAATAGGATCCTATCCATGTCAGAATATCAAATATATCACAATCCTAGATGCAGTAAGAGCAGAGAAACTTTGGAACTTCTTACGTCCCACGGAATAGAACCCAAGATTATCGAGTATTTGAAGACTCCACCATCAGAGACTGAAATTTTAGAGTTATTAGAAAAACTGGAGTCCAGCCCCGCATCTTTGGTTCGAGTGAAGGAAGATCTTTTTAAGGATAATGCTTTCAAAATCGAAACGAATGAGGAAATTGCTAGGCTTATAGCAAAGCATCCTCAATTAATGGAGCGACCTTTGGTCGTTAAAGGTCATCGAGCCGTTCTCGGAAGACCACCACTACAAGTAGAAACTTTATTTTAAATTTATTTTTTAGAAGACTAGTCGGTAGATGAAAACACTGATTCAAGTTAAAAAGTTAGTGTTTCGGAATCAACAACCTAACTTCTTCTTTCACCTCTTTATTTCCCTTAAGGGGCTCAGCAACAAAATCAGAATGAATACAGTCTATATTGAATGAATCGCTATAGTAGCTGTCAAATTCTGCCTGACTCACAGAAAAGGGCGGTCCATCCATGATACTCTGGTTGTAATCATAACTAATCACCATTTGTGGACACTGGCCAGTCATTGCTCGAAGGTGTTCTGCATACTTTGAACGCATTTCTAGAGGTAATGCCACAATAGCAGCTCGGTCGTAAACTAAGTCTACTGATCCCAACTCCTCTAAAACCAAATCGAAAAAATCTCCTGAGAATATTTCAATGTTTTCTGATGTAAACTTAAACAGTGATCCTTTGGTTTCCACTTTGGGTTCAAGCCCTAGTTCTTCAAAAAGCTCTTCAACAACCTTCTTTACCAACTCCACCCCGCATACTTGAAATCCTTGGCTTAACAACCATTTGATATCCACGGTTTTCCCACACAAAGGCACAAATATACGTTTTGTGTCTGCATTAACTACGAGGGAAAGGTACCTTTCCAATAAGGGATTCACCTGATCTCGATGAAAACCAATGTTTTTATCTTCCCAACGCTTATGCCAAAAACTGGTATCCATTACCTCTCCCACAATCTCAATTTCTATCCAGGTAGAACTTACTCATTACTAAGATCGTTGATTTAGCAATATTTCAGTGTCACATCAAGGGGAACAGCTGAAACAAAAGAAGATCCAAATTGTAGCCCCTCCTGAAACTGTACTTAACTGGGCTGCCCAGTACGCCGCATAAAGAAGAAAAAGCCAGTCGCTGATTTGAGACATTCGACGCTGTAGATATATCTATATGAATAGTGTCTAAAATAGTTATTGATAATTTTCATAACATGCCTAGATTGGTTCCGTTCGGGGGAAGTAACAAAAAATTTAGGGGGATACATGCAACGTGAAATTATCGTCATCTTGGCTGCCATATTTTTATTTGGCTGCAACAAGTGGAATAGCAATAACCAATCTATCATTCAAGGAAGTGCTCCAACCAATACAACTAAGGTGGGACATCATTTAATTTCAGAAATTAATCCATTAGGCATTAATGATCGCCCTCAACTCCAAGCTGAGGCTTCGGTGGTTTTGGTGAAGCTATCGGAGGCTCCACTTTTTTCCACTGCGGTACAAGGCACCGATGGGCTAGAAGTAGATCCCGAATTGCGAGAACGAATTCTTTCTCAGCAGTCTGAATTTATTGCGCGCGCACAAGCTATCTCACCTGAAATCATTGTCCTTTACAGATACCGAATGATCTTGAATGGAGTGGCTCTAGTTGTTCCAAGAGAGCATTTAGAGACCATTGGCACTAGTGATGGTGTTGTCGATATGGCAAGAGCTAATGCTCTATCTCATCCCAATGCTTTAGTTCATAATGATGGACAAACAACGCCTACCCAAGGCCTAAATGATAAAAGCTCCGTGGCTTTTATAGGTGCTCGACGAGTTCTCAAAGAACTGACCACAATAAACGAGCGAGGCGAAGTGGTTCCCATCGATGGTGCCGGACTTAAAGTAGGAATTCTTGATACAGGCATAGACTACACTCATGCCATGCTTGGAGGTTCCGGAAATGTTGAGGACTATGAGTCCATGAACAAGGATCAAGCTTCCTCCTTATTCCCTAACGAAAAAGTGGTAGGTGGAATTGATTTAGTCGGCACTGAATACAACGCCGTATCCGCATATCTACCTCATCAAATTCCCGTACCCGATGTTAACCCTATGGACGTTGGCGGACACGGAACTCACGTAGCCGGAACCGTAGCTGGTATCGGCAACGGAACTACTACTTATGATGGAGTTGCACCTGGTGCGGACCTCTATGCGATTAAAGTCTTTGGAGCCGGATCCACTTCGGATGTGGTAGTGATCGCAGGTCTTGAATACGCGGCCGACCCCAATGGCGATGGAGATCCTTCTGATAAATTAGATGTTGTGAATCTGTCATTAGGCAGTGAGTTTGGAAATCCTATGCAGCTTTATGGAGAAGCTGTTGCCAACCTCATAAAAGGAGGCATTTCTATGGCGGCTTCTGCCGGCAACAGCGGAGACGTCACTCACATTACTGGATCGCCATCAGCCTCTCGAGATGCCCTTTCTGTAGCTGCTAGCATTGATAACATGGACCACAATTACAAGTTTAAAGCTGTTAAATTTAGTTCAGAAAATCATGGTGATATTTTAGCTGAGGCTGTTGAAGGTTCTATTTCAACTCCTATCGCCGAGGCCGGAGATGTCTCTGGTGAGCTCGTCCCCGTCGGTTTAGCTGACGCAGATTTACCCGAAGAACTCGCCGCTAAAGTGAATGGCAAAGTAGCATTGATTGACCGAGGCGCTGTGACTTTCTCCAGCAAGCTTCAACGTGTCCATGCGGCTGGAGCCATTGGTGCTGTGGTTGCCAACAATGTCGATGGTGCGCCAATAGCCATGGGCGGCGACAGCCTAACACCAATCCCAGCCATCATGATTACAAAATCCTTGGGACAAACCCTTAAAGACGATGTGACTGCTGGTGCTACACCTTCCATTCAGTTTCAAACTGATCGCTCCATTGAAAAGCCCGAATTGATCGACACATTGACAGGATTCTCCTCAAAAGGACCTCGATCCATCGATTCTCTGCTAAAACCAGAGATTTCCGCGCCGGGTTCACAAATTGTTTCGGCAGATGTGGGTTCAGGAGACGGACCTACAAAAATGAGTGGGACATCTATGGCCGCTCCTCATATTGCTGGGGTCATGGCCTTATTGCACCAGAAGTTTCCCAAATTAGGTCCCTTAGATATTAAGGCCCTAATTATGAGTACAGCCACAACGATCTCTGATGCGGAAGACAAAATCTACCCCATTGCACGCCAAGGGGCGGGTCGCGTTCAAGTTTTCGAAGCCGCTACTCAGAAGCTACTGGTAAAAACTCCTGGAATTTCTTTAGGTAATGTTCAAGTGGGTGTAAGGAAAAGAGTGGCCAAGGTTATTTCTTTTAAAAATATTTCGGATGAGAATTTAGCTTTTAATATCGCAACAGAATCTCATCCAAACATGTCTATCCTTCTTGGATCTACCAATGCTGTTCTTGCCCCAAATGAAACGTTAGAGATCAATGTTGATTTTGAATTGTCAGCCACCCAATTAGAGGCTGCAGCGGAAGAGTATGATGGTTGGATTTTTCTAAAGCAAAACGATACAGAGTTGGCGCGCATCCCCGTATTGGCTATGGCAGAGCGTCTTTCCGATATTACAGCTAAAGAACTTAAGGTCTTTGCCACTAATAATAATGATGCTCGCGATGCCGCTGCGGTTTTGAATCTCGAATCCGGCGTCGGTGCCAATGGGCAAGTTCTTGCGTTCAACCTTCTAGCCATGGATGAAAGAAAACCCGCTGAGACAGGCCTTGCCGATAATCACAAGAATCGTATTTGTGACTTGGAATCCGCAGGTTTTCGAGTGATCGAAAAGCAAGTCGATGGAGAAAACGCTAAAGTGCTACAAATCGCTACAAAACTTTACAACCCCATTTCCGATTGGCAGGCCTGCCAAGTTTCCGTTCAGTTCGATGCGGATGGAGATGGAAAAGCGGACCAAGAGTTGATGGGTATGGCACACGGCCAGCTTTCCGGTCTAGATGGAAACACATTGAGTTCCCTATTAGCTGATGCCAACCAGTTGCGTGAGATTCGTAAACAGTTTGAAATTGATGTGAATGCACCAGGCGCTGACACCAATGATATGGAACCTGACTTTTCACCAGCTCTATTGGATAGCCAAGCCATGACTTTCTACAATCACTCAACTATTGCGGTGGTTGAAGCGAAGTTAAGCTTACTCAAGAAGTCAGCCAGCGGAAATTTCGCTATAAAAGTGGCCGTCCTCGCTGAAAGCGATGCGGAGAATACTTTTGAGGCGGATGACTTCTTATCCGATCATCTCAATCAGTGGCATTTGCTCAACCCAGGTCCTTCTGGATCGGGATTCCACGGCATGCCTGAGATCATCGAGCTGGGCGCAAACTCTACTCAGTCAGTGCGACTCACCCACGGTGAAGGATCAAACCCGCTCATACTGTATATGCCTCACAATAGAAATGTCCTTTCCAGCACATTGCTGGACAAACAATCTGCGGTGGTACAACCTCATTATGAATTTGGAACCCAGATCGCTGGACAATAATAAGAATCTTTTTAGAGGTACCGGGTAAGAACTTACCTGGTACCTATTGACCTCCACTCTAATGTCTCTATAAGAACAGTATGTTTTTAGAGTGCAAAATCCCTCCTCTTATCGTTGCTTTCTCTGTCGGTTTGATTATGTGGACCGTAAGTCAGATTTCGTCTTCACCTGCTCTGCCTAATCATATATCCGTATCGATTGCCTTATTTTTACTGGCTTCCGCCGTAGCTTTGCTTGCTGTAATAAATTTTAAAAAAGCTAAAACTACCGTGGACCCGAGGTATCCTGAAAAAACCACAGAACTGGTTATTGCTGGAATATACAAGTACTCCAGAAATCCCATGTACTTGGCGTTTTTCCTATGGCTCATCGCCTTTGCAGCCTATCTCTCCAACGTCTACGCACTTTTGATAAGCCCCGTCTTCATCTTGTATATGAACCGTTTTCAAATTGCCCCCGAAGAAAGGTCGCTAGAGACTCTTTTTGGAAATTCTTATCACGCTTATAAAAAGCAAACGCGACGGTGGTTATAAACAGAGGACCTCGAACTCTAGAGCCATGTTTAAGATTGTTCCTTTTTGCTCCCTGATTTAAGATAACCAAAGTATTTCTCAAAAAGTCCATTGAACAGGAGTTAATAAAATTCTCGCCAGCGTAAATAAACTTAACAAAACCATGGGCTCAAAACCTCTTTTTGAAGACTTAAGCTTTACTATTGAAGACAAGCAGAAGGTGGGCCTGTTGGGACCCAATGGTGCTGGAAAATCCACTTTGCTACGAATCATTGCGGGCCTGGAACCTACCGATAGTGGTGAAACCTCCTATCGAAAGGGACTTCGAATGGCTTATGTCCCTCAAGAGCAAACTTTCAATGACTCCCTTCCCATATCCCAGGTAGCGAAAGCGCTACTTGAAGGAACAGGGATGGACCCCTATGAATCAGAGATTCAGTCTCAAATTTATTTGAGTCTGGTCGGCTTTGAAGACTCCTCCGTCATCACAGGAACTCTTTCGGGGGGATGGAAGAAGCGACTTAGCTTGGCCGTTGCCTTTGCGCAAGAGCCAGACCTATTACTTTTAGATGAGCCGACGAACCACATGGACTGGGATGGCATCCTCTGGCTTGAAAACTATCTCAACTCTTATAAAAATTCATTCATACTCATAAGCCATGATCGAACTTTTTTAGACAACACCTGTAATCAAACTATGGAAATTAACCCTCTCTATCGTGATGGTTATTTATCTTTTAAGGGTGGCTACGAAGAATTTCTAAAAAAGAAAGAGGAGTACGCCCAGGCCCAGCTCAACTTACAAGACACTCTATCGAACAAAGCTCGACGAGAAGTGGACTGGCTGCGTGCTGGAGTTAAAGCCAGAACCACTAAAAGCAATGCCCGGGCCAAAGAGGCCTACGAACTCTTGGATGAGCTTTCTGCTGTTTCTTCCCGAAATCGATCTGGCCAATCCAAAGTGAGACTGGAAATCGATAGTTCTGGGAAGCGGTCAAAAAAGTTTATTGATCTTAAAGGTGTCGACATTGCCTATGGAGATAACAGACTGATTCACCAATTGAACCTCACATTAGGGCCTAAAACCTGCATTGGCCTACTCGGGGAAAATGGCAGTGGAAAAACAAGTCTGATTAAAGCCATAACCGGACAAGAGGATAATTATTCGGGAACCATAGAAAAAGCCGATGGTCTAAACGTAATTTACTTTGACCAAAAAAGAGAGGCCCTTCCCCAAGATGTAGACCTTATTCAGTATTTAGGAGATGGGTCGGACTATACCATCTTTAAAAACCAATCCATCCATGTGGCTTCATATGCTAGCCGATTTTTATTCTCATCGGATAAAATGAAATTAAAAATCTCACAGCTCTCCGGCGGAGAGCAAGCTCGCCTGCTAATTGCAAAAGTACTGCTGCAGCCGGCAGACGTTATCATTTTAGATGAACCCACAAACGACTTGGATATAAACAGCATTGAAGTATTAGAAGAAAGCCTCCAGGGCTTTAATGGCCTAGTAATTCTGGTATCTCACGATCGATATTTTCTATCCCAGCTATGCCAAAAGTATTTAGCTCTTGAAGGACAAGGGTCTTGGCAAATCTACCCCGATCTCTTTCAATGGCTAAAGGCATCCAAATCGTCAGGAGACCCTAATAAGAAAGAAAATGAGAGCCCACGTGAATCGGCCAACAAAAATCAAAGTAGAGTTTCAAAGCCTAAACTTTCTTATAAAGAAAAAAGACAGCTTGAGACAATTGAACAGGATATCGAAGTGGCCGAACAAGAGCTGGAAGAAGCCCAGCTCGCTCTTACAGAATCTTATGGGGCTACGGACCCCGCACTTTCCAACCAATGTTTAGAAACTCTAAAGCTAAAACAGCAACAGGTGGATAAGCTCTATAAATTTTGGGAAGACATTGAGAAAAAGCTATAAGTCGGCTTTTTCTCAATATTAATGTTTTTACAGAACCGGAACCTGGCTTCCTGGCCCAACGCCAGTGCGTAGTATATCACCATTGCTTCGCACACAAGTCGGTACAAAAATGTCGAACCTCTCAATCCCATCTTTATCCGTTCCGGAAAAAGGGGAAGCATAAGTCGCTGTCGCCTGCGAGCAACTGTACTCTTTGGTTTGATTATTAAATACGAGAGAAGCGCAAACTCCTTGGGCTTCACTTACAACAGATCCTTCTTGGCTCGTCGACATAGAAACTGATTCTGCAATTATCCCAATTCTTAAAAGGTAATCGCTACACTTTTCTCCAACGCGACCTATGAGTTCTTGCTTCTCTAAATAATTATCTATCTGCTGAATGCGGGGCTTTATAACATTGTAAGCTTCCGTTGAATCAGTCGGCTGTGGACTATAGTCGTCGTAGGACATCGCCAAATAGATCATCTCTTCGGCCAGCTCCTCCACATCAACAGCCAGATCCAGATTACCATCACTGTCGCTATCAATTAGAAACGGGAGGTCCGTGCCGATATAGCTCACTTCGCTGACTTCTTTATAAGCCACCTGATTAGTTTCAACCCCATCTGCCTCTGCGGAACTTTCTGAACTCTGATCGGATTCAGATTGAACTGACCCCACAGGCTCAATCAGGCTTTCAGCACAGTTATTGTATCCAACAAGCACTATGGATGTAATCGCGACTGCGAAGACGAAGTTCATTTGTATTTTCATGTTTACCCCACTGATTACTTAAAGATAGAGCAAAGGCTATACCTAAAAAGTGTGGTTGAAATCACTTAAGTTTCTCATTTTGATACACGAAATTACTGTTGAGTCAGTTGCACATATTCAAGATTATGACACGTACAATACTTATTGATCGGAGTGGTCTATCCCAAACTCCCTGTATACGGAGCTCTACTAGACTTACCCGTATCAGGCTTTCCATATAACTCAGAGTGTAGTTTAAGAGCTAAGTTACCCGCTTCAGACTTAACTAAGTAGGCCGGTCGCTCTGGAGTACCATTACGGGTGATGTTTTTTCCCTTTATCTTTTTAGTTATGGATACCTTATAAACTTCCATCACCTCACCATGAACTTCACCTTTGAACCACTTCCAAATGACCTTATCTCCTACTGTATAAACATTATTTAGCACAAATGACTCCTTCAAATTCATTGTGACTCTACTTGCGCATAATATTATCCCAAGTTGATAAATTGTTCAAGATATCTTGAACAATTTAAGCCCACTTGATAGTATTTAACTAGGAGGTAAAAATGGACGAGATTTCATTAACAGTGTTTTACGATGGACTCTGCCCTATTTGTTCTAAGGAAATAAATACCTATAAAAAATGGGATGATTCTAACCTTTTACAGCTAATTGATATTTCTAACCCGGAATTCAACGCCAAGGATTACGACCTCAACTCCAATGAGGTTCACGAGGTATTTCATGTGAAAGATCAAAACGGAGACGTTTTCACTGGAGTGGATGGGTTTGTTAAAATATGGGAAACTCTGGACATATTCTCTCCACTTCAAAAAGTCGCTGGCTCTTCCATAGGAAGGCCCGTGTTGGAATTTGGCTATAAAGCTTTTGCTCGACATATTCGCCCTCGGATCACACGATCTCAATGTAACGGTGAAGTGTGTACACCCAAGGTTTAAGCATGAGGAATAAAATGGATAAAGACCTTCCCCCTCAACAGCTTTTGCAAGTGGCTGAGTCGGTGGGACGATTTATAGAGTATTGGGGCTTTAAGAAAATTCATGGCCAGATTTGGACTTTGATATTTCTAGCGGATCGACCGGTAGATGCGAATTATTTGAAACACTCCCTTTCCGTCTCAAAAGCCCTTGTAAGTATGAGTTTAAAGGACTTAATTCACTACAATGTGGTCTATGAAACCGAAAAAACTGGAGCCACACAAACCTATATGGCAAATACTAATATTTATTCAATAATCATCGACGTTCTTATGCAAAGGGAAAGTAAACTTTTAGGTGAAGTAAAAATATTGATTAATGATTTACTACAAATCCCTAAAACCCATCGTGAAGACTACGCCACATCGGATCGAATAAATGAACTACAAAAGATGACCAAAACCGCTGACATGGCCTTAAAGGCCTTTTTTAAAGTCAGGAATTTGGATTTAAAGAGCTTAAAATCTGCACTACAACTGAAAAGGGCATAAAATGATCTCTGAAGCATTTGATCAAATTAAATACAGAACTCTCGCTTATGCCCGCTTGGCATTGTATTCATTGGAGTCACTCCCCATACAGTGGAGCCGAAGATGGATTGATCAGAATTCCATCCCTCCCAGTGAGTTACCTAAAAGTCGGCATCAAGACTTGCTTCAGTCTTTTGAGTCTATGGTTAGAAAAGATATCGCCAACATCAGGCAAGGCCTTTACACCTCTGACTTGGTTGGCCCTGAAAACCCAACGCAACACCTTTCTCGATACCTAAAAATTTTCACCGATTCTTTGTTTAGCTCCTACAGAAAATCCCTGGGAGTGAATAAACATTTTTCTGAAGAAGCTTCAGTACATCTAGAAGACCTACCCGACTACTATAAAAGGAACTTTCATTTTCAAACCGATGGGTACCTTAGCGAGCAGTCAGCGCAGTTTTATGGCCATCAAACAGAAATTCTATTTCGCGGAACTCTTGATCTTATGCGCCGATCTCTTCTAGGAGGTGTTCTACGAGAAATCCAAGAATCTAATGGCCCACTACACCTTCTTGAATTGGGATGTGGAGCTGGGGAACTCACTCGAATATTAGCTCAATCTGGGGAACAGGTAAAAATACATGCCATTGACCTCAGTCAGCCCTATCTAGAGATGGCCCAATCAAGATCCTATTCAAATAGTAATGTCACTTTTCAAAGGGCGGATGCTGAAACTTATTCCTCCTCAGAGAAATACGATTACATATTCTCAGGGTACATGTTTCACGAGCTTCCTGATGATGTTCGCAGGGCGATTGTTGAAAATGCATTTTCTCTACTCAAGCCGGGAGGAAAATTCGTGCTACTCGACTCCCTTCAGAAGGACGACGACTCTAGGTTCAACTGGGCGCTGGAGCAGTTTCCTAAACAGTTTCATGAGCCATTCTATAAGAATTATATCGCCAAGCCCCTGGAACCGTTAATGAAAAAACACTTTTCGGATGTTACCACAGAAGTGGCCTTTTTATCCAAAGCGATAACGGCCAAGAAGTAAGTCGTATATTTTATTCTCAAAAGGAGGCTATCCGCCACTAGCTATTGGCCTTTACCATGCACGTTGATATAATAGCTCCTCACTCCCAATGTAGAGGAATATAATGAATCCCTGGCATGATGTTAAACCCGGCCCAAACGCTCCTGATGAAGTCACCGCAATCATTGAAGTTCCTAAAGGATCTAAGAATAAATATGAACTGGATAAAGAAAGCGGAATGCTAATGGTCGATCGTGTCCTTTTTAGCTCCGTGCACTACCCTGCCAACTATGGATTTATCCCTAAGACCTACTGTGATGACGGAGACCCTTTAGATATTCTTGTTTTAGGCCAGGAGAGCGTTTACCCCATGACACTTATGACAGCTATTCCAATAGGGGTAATGAAAATGATCGACGAAGGTGAAGCGGACGATAAAGTCATTGCCGTTCACGCCCACGACCCTGAATACTGCCATTTTAGATCCATTGATGAACTGCCTAATCACCGAATGGCTGAGGTACAAAGGTTTTTTGAAGACTATAAAGCTCTCGAAAACAAGTCCGTAGTGGTAGAGGAGTTTCTTGGTCCCTCGGAAACGAAAAAAATCATCCTAGAGAGCATTGAATATTACAATCGAAAATTTAAGTGATCGCGCATTAGATCTATGGGTAGATGTAGTTGTTGAGTAAACGTAAATCATCTAGCCCCTTGTAGAAACTAGTGCCCTCTAACCGCTCCCAGAGTAAGTCAGAAAACACTTTAGAAATTCCATTAACTCCACTTCGATCTCTGTTTCGTAAAATATTGAAATGATTCTTTCCGGCCGCTTGCATTTCAGGAGATGAGAAAATGGAACTGTATATAGCGCCTAACTCTTCTAGCTTCACTTTTATAGGATAGGATTCAGGGCTGTCCCAATATTTAACCAGTCGATCCATGGATTCCAGACTTGCAAACTGGTGTAACCTATTTGAGTCAAATCTAGAATTGCCCCGATCAGAAAACTGAGATCTCTCTAAAAACCGCCTTATCTCTAAATATCCAGAAACAGGCTTTCCTAGAGGATCCAGCTGATCAATTATTATTGCCAGTCTCTGAAGAGTCTTAATTTGATGGTGCACCATCAATCCCACCAAACGATTCATCGGCAGAATGGTATTTCCATCGGAATCGATGACATTCCTGGCTTTAATTGCCCGCTCTTCTCTCACGTTTTTAGGTCGGAGGTAACGAAAGGGTACATTAAATTTCTTATGAAGTTCGTTCATTCGACCTGCAACCATTAACATTTCGTTCACATTCGGTTGCCTCAAGAAATCTCTGGGATGCAATTCCCCACTGACTATAGAAGAGAGCATTGCTACTTCAATCAATTCGTCATTCTGCGGAAATCTACCATTTGCTGTGGACTGGATTCGAACAGAGTACCCCACCTCTGAAAAGAGAAAGGAGCATTTATTCTTTAGAATCCCTGCCTCCACCTGTAGACCCGAAACAAGTAAAAATGAAAGTATTGTCAAAAGCTTAGCCATTGAGTGTAACTCAGATACAACTGATGAGTTTTCAAACTTAAACTTACACATACCCTCTATAGATAACAATCTTTATGCCGAAAGCTTCTCACCTGCATGAAAAAACTGGTAAATCGCCGACCATGCCGATTTTGCAGAATGCTCATTATACTCCACTCCCAATTCCGGCAAATTGGCACCCTCCAGAGTAAATGCATGTTTGGTTTTCCCAAATATTTGAGCACTCCACTCACACCGTTTAGCTGTCAGTTCTTCAAAGAAACTATTCAGATCTTTAGGTTTGGCTACGGGGTCCTCCCAACCGTGCAGCAAAAGGACTTCACTCTCAATTTTGCTCGGCATTTCCAAATTCTCCGGGGCATTGAGAATACTGTGAACTGCCACTGTTTTAACCAAGCCCGAGGGATTGAGCCTTGCTAGATCCAAAACACAGAGGCCTCCAAAGCAAAAGCCCAAAGCATACATTTTTGTAGCATCCACTCCGTCAATTCTTTGTGCTGTTTCAAACCCTTTTAACAAACGGCGATGGAGCATATTTCGGTCCGCCATGAACGGAGCCATTAAGGCTGAGTTATCCCCATCAATCTTCCCTCGGATTCCCTTTCCATATACATCTATCGAAAATACATGAATCCCTCTCAATGCGAGATCGCGGGCGATACTGTAGATTATCTCATTGGGACCATCCCAAGCATGACCTAAGATAATACATGGCCTTACACCTCCTCCAGTTGCTTCAAAAAAATTCCCTTCAAATACCTCAGCGCCTTCATAATATTCAATGGCTTCCATTGATTTTTCTCCCTGTTAGCATTTATTATAAGTAAATGACTATTTACTAAAAAGGATTACGATGAGAACCAAAAATCTTAGTGATTCCGAAGTGTTAGATCTCGCATTCGACGTCATTTCCAGGGAAGGTTTTGATTCATTTACTTTAAAACAGGTTGGTCACGCCACCCATCTCTCGCCCTCAAGCTTGATTAAGCGTTTTAAAAACAAGAAGAACCTGGCTCAGTTAGCAAGGGATCACAGATGGGATAAAAATCTTTCTCTAGATGTTCAGCGCAGTGGTTACAAAGAGAAAGGAATTGCGGGACTTTTTAAGATGGTCGAAATCATCGGAGAAAGCGTAAAGTCTTATAGGCTAGGAGAGCATGCTCGATGGCTAGGAACAGAGTCTCTCCACCCAAAATCTAAAAAGAAAGTTTCAAAATATTTCTCAACAACAAGATCAATCCTTCAAGGGCATATCACTGAGGCACAGCTAGAAAGAAGGCTAGATACGAATATTGATCCTGAAGCGCTAGCTCTTAATCTCGAAGCTTTTATTCAAGGGGTGATTTTTCAGTTTATATTCCTACCGGATAGGTGTGGCATTAAATCTATTCTCAATGAACGCGTAAACTTCTTTTTAAATCCCTATCTACGGACTTAGACATATATAGGTCTGGCGGCCAATCTCCTTCCTAGAAAAATTATTAACAGAATACCCACAAAAGCGTAAAAACATACTGTCCTCCAACCAAAAACTGATTTCGATCTGAAACCACCTCCTGGGAACGATTACAAACTGTACTGGACCTGTATTGTGAATACCTAGTTTTAAAGCAATAATTAATAACTACGGATACCCCCCAAACCGGAGGCAATTAAAAAATGATCCCTTCCATTTTTGAAAAAGATTATGAGGTCAATAGCGTTAACATCAACATGAATAAAAGACTTGGACTTTATGGGATGCTCGGCATCCTACAAGATGTAGGTACCATCCATGCAGACCTTACAGGCGTAGGCTATGAAGACATGGTAAAAAACAACGCCTTCTGGGTCTTTACCCAACAAAAGCTAAAAATGAATCAATGGCCAAAATGGCAAGACACTATAAATGTAAAAACATGGCCACGAAAAGTTAAAGGACTCAAGGCGTACCGAGACTATACCATTCATTTAGGAGATCAACTGATCGGGGAATCCGTTGCCACCTTTATGGTTTTAGACGGAACCAGCCGCAGACCTGTCGCCCCTCAACTGGAAGAAAAGTTTCTGCAAAGTATTCCTGAAAAGGAACTCGATATTCTGCCTGAAAAGATAAAAGTTCCGGATAACATGAAAGTGGAGCACACTTTAGTTGTCAGAAATAGTGATCTAGATATGAATAACCACGTGAACAATACCAAGTACTCGCAGTGGATACTAGATACCATCCCAATCAAATATCACAAAAACTTTGTTGTTCGAGAGTTTGATATTAACTTCGTTTCCGAAACTCACCTAGGAGATGAAATTGATGTTTACATGATCAAAGAAGAGGACTCTTCTATCATTAAGTCTTTTTATCAAGGCGTAAGAAGATCTGACGGAAAAGTGGTCTTTAGCTCCCATATTACTGGCGTTGAGATTTAGTTTGAAAATCAATGTTCAAGTAAAGACAAGATCTAAGATCGAGTCAGTGGAAAAACAATTAGATGGTTCTTATTTAGTTCGGGTGAATGTCCCACCGGTAGAAGGCAAAGCCAATAAACGAATTATAGAGCTTTTGTCGAAATATTTAAAAATCCCCAAGTCTAATATTGAACTCATCAGTGGACCTAAGAGTAAAATTAAAGTATTCAAGATTCATTAGGGCTCTGATCGGCCATACATCAAATAGGCATTAAGGACATAAATGGATTGGAAAATATTTACGGCCACATTTGTAACTATATTTGTCGCTGAAATTGGCGACAAGACTCAGTTTGCTGCCATGGCGGCCGCCTCACAAACAAAATCGACCACGGCGGTTCTTTTAGCCACAGTTTTAGCGTTAGCCATAGCTGGCTCTTTAGGAGTCGCGGGTGGCACCCTATTGGGTAAATATATCGACCCGATCAAGATGAAGTATATCTCCGGAGGGGCCTTTATTGTTATGGGACTTTGGATACTTTTGAAAAAGGGCAGCTAGAGTTTACCGTTTAACCACAACTCATTGGTAACTTTCTAAACTTCCCCTACTTCAACTTCTTCACTACTGAACATTTTAAATACATGGATCCATACCCAGGAACTTTACATGAAATATCATGACCATCCACAGGTTCATCTAGCAAGCGAATATTTTTAACTTTTGTACCCGACTTAATGGTGTCTTTTCCCACCTTCAAATCTTTAATGGTGGCCACGGTATCCCCCGACTCCAGTTTAACTCCATTAGAATCTAGATAGTTCGGCACATCCTGGGATGATGAAGAGTCCGCGGCTCCCCCCATTTCATCAGGATTCCACTCATGAAAACATTCCGGACAAATCCATAGATTTCCGTCGAAGTAAGTGTTTTCTGATTCACACTGCGGGCAATTCTTAATTTCATCAGACATATCCTAGCCTATGCTTTCCACTCACTAAAAGTCAAAACTGTTAATTTCTCTTTTCCATCTTTCCCATTAATCCTAGAACTGAAGTGTCAGTTCCTCAATAGCTAACCTAACAATAAGAGGAATTTCCTTTTTAAATGGAGTCACTGCCCAAATAGGAACAGGTGTCTCCGTAAAATCTTGCAGTATAGATATTAACTTTTTTTCCTCTAAATACTTCTTCACATAAACTTCTGGTAAGTTCGCCACACCAAGTCCCGAAATGGCGGCTTGGGTGAGGCTCCGCCCATTGGCACTTTTAAAGTTTCCCTTAACTTTAACCTTATAAGATCTACCTTTTCTTTTAAGTGACCAAACATCGTTTGATCCGACCAGGCAGTTCATCTTTTTTAGATCACTTGGACTCTTGGGGATTCCATTCTGTCGTAAAAAAGACTCAGATGCGCATAGATGCTCGCGCCTTTCTCCGATTTTATAGGTATGCCCATCGGTCGGCTTCTTGGAGCTTACCCGAATTGCCAAATCTATTTTACTTTTCTCTAAGTTGAGTACCTTCTCGCTAAAGACTATCTCTGTGCTTATTGAAGGGTATCGAGCTAACAATTGCGAAATCATCGGCGAGACACTTTCTTCACCGTAGGCTCCCGCCACTGTGATTCGAATTTGCCCCTTAGGTATCTGGGATATCTTTCCCAATTGTTGAGCCATTCGCTCTAAATCCGAAATGGAGTCACAACAAGAATCAAAAAGAAATTTGCCAAATTCAGTAAATTCGATGGTTCGGGTCGTCCTGACAAAAAGACTCTGCTTCAATGAGAGCTCCAGATCTTTGACCAGTTTACTCAGGTGAGATTTTGAAACCCCTAGTTCCTCCGAAGCCTTTGAAAAAGAAGACTTTTGAGCCACTTTTACAAAAGCATAGAGCATGGGTATTTGCTTAATTGTTTCCATATGGAAACAATTTGTTCCCATATTACATTATTGTCAACTCACGGAATTTCTCATAACATCTTCTGATACAAATGAAGGAGTCAGTATGAAGGTAAAAGCTGCTGTAGCATGGGGCCCGAATGAGCCTCTTAAAATTGAAGAAGTCGATCTTGAAGGCCCTAAGAAAGGCGAAGTCCTGGTTAAAATCATCGCAAGTGGTGTTTGCCACACGGACGCTTACACCCTCTCTGGAGCGGACCCTGAGGGACTGTTTCCGGTCATTCTTGGACATGAAGGCGGTGGAATCGTGGAAGAGGTGGGCGAAGGCGTTACTGGGCTTAAAAAGGGTGATCATGTGATTCCACTCTACACTCCAGAATGTGGCACCTGTAAATTCTGTACTTCAGGAAAAACAAACCTTTGCCAACAAATTCGCGCCACCCAGGGACAGGGAGTGATGCCGGATGGAACTTCAAGATTCTCAAAAGACGGAAAACCCATTTATCATTATATGGGAACCTCTACTTTCGCCGAATATACTGTTTTACCTGAAATTTCATTAGCAAAGATCAGTGAACAAGCACCTCTCGATAAAGTGTGTTTACTGGGTTGTGGTGTGACCACCGGAATTGGCGCAGTTCTGAATACAGCCAAAGTAGAAGAAGGCGCAAGCATTGCTGTCTTCGGGCTCGGCGGAATAGGGTTATCCGTGATTCAAGGGGCTAAAATGGCTGGAGCGGGTAAAATTTTAGCCATCGATATCAATGAAGATAAGTTTAAAATGGCCGAAGCTTTTGGTGCCACAGACTTCCTCAATCCCAAGAAGTTCGACAAACCCATCCAAGAAGTTATTGTAGAGTTAACGGAAGGTGGCGTGGATTATTCTTTTGAATGCGTGGGTAACGTGGAGCTGATGCGTTCCGCTCTCGAATGCTGCCACAAAGGTTGGGGCGAATCGATCATTATTGGTGTTGCAGGAGCCGGAGAAGAGATTAGCACTCGACCTTTTCAACTGGTCACAGGGCGTGTTTGGAGAGGATCGGCTTTCGGAGGTGTTAAAGGTAGAACTGAACTTCCTGGGTACGTTGATAAATATATGAGTGGAGAAATTAATCTTGATGATTTAGTTACCTTCAAAATGCCACTCAATGATATCAATAAAGCGTTTGATCTCATGCATGAAGGAAAAAGTATCCGCACCGTAATTGATTTTACTATGTAGAAAGAGTCTATATGTCTAATTTTAATATTGTTAAAACTCACAAGTCATTTGCCGGCGAAACTCACTTCGCCGAGCATGAGTCTAATATCACAAAAACCAAAATGAAATTTTCCTATTTTATGCCTGAGTCGAAAAAGCCTGACCACGCGGTGATTTGGCTCTCAGGGCTCACATGCACTGACGAAAATTTCATAACCAAAGCGGGCGCGCAGAGATTTCTAGCAGACAACAATGCTCTCGTTATTTGCCCAGACACCTCCCCTAGAGGTTTAGACCTGCCTGCCGAACATGACTCCTATGACTTTGGTTCCGGTGCCGGATTTTATCTCAACGCAACCACAGAGGGATATTCCAATCACTATAGAATGTATGACTACATTGTGGATGAATTGCTTTCTATCACAAGAAGCTTTGGCCCTTCCAAAGTGTCGTTGACCGGCCATTCTATGGGTGGGCATGGAGCACTTGTCATTGGCCTGAGAAATCCAGATAAATTTGAAAACGTCTCTGCATTCTCGCCCATCGTAAATCCTACTCAATGTCCATGGGGAAAAAAGGCTTTTGCTGGATATCTTGGAGAAGACAATTTAGAACAGTGGAAAGAGTATGATGCCTGCGAACTCGTGAAGTCGGGCAAAACCCGAAACAAAATCTTGATTGATCAAGGTTTAAGTGATGAGTTCTACGAAAAACAACTTTTAACACCGAATTTTGAGGAAACCTGCTCTAATCACGGCCAGGAGTTGCAAGTCAACTATAGAGATGGCTATGATCATAGCTACTATTTTATCAGTACATTTATAGATGAACATCTTAAGTTTTTAATACAACCCTAAGGTTATTGTGATTCAAAAAACTGCCGAAAAATTTTCCGAACTCAAATTAAGGAATTTTTTCGGCATTTTTTTATTCACCACACTTGGTGTCACCATGTGCTTTTATCTGCAGTACTTGGGAGATCTGCCCAGCTTTACTTCCTCCGCTCTTGTCGGGGCCGCAGGAAGCCTTCTCTTATCTCCAAATCGATTTAATCCAAGATATTATTTACCGGCTCTCTATACGGGAAGCTTTGCTGCTATGATGCCACTGCCAAGCACAGCCATATGGGCATACCTATGCACCCTGTCGATACTCACTGGTGTCCTCTTCATCTTTGCACTCCCGTTTTTCAATGGGCACGGAGGAAAGCTTGGATCCATAGCTTTCTTGGCATCCTTATTGTTTTTAGGCATGGGGTTTTAAGATGTTTATTTTTTCCTTTATACTCGCTATCAGCTCTACCCTTTTCACATACCAATGGGCGAAAAGCCCTAAAGTGAGTCCAACTCAATCTTCGGCATTTGTGTCTCTATTTCTATTTCTATTGCTATTTTTCCTAAACAAAATCGTTCCTCTACCCTACGAGGAATTATGCGCTTTAAGTTTTGGAGCATCCTTTATTGGTATGTCTTCACCGACAAAGGCAACACCCCTTCAGCTAGTAATCGCTGCAATTATTTTTTCGATGATGTTTCACTATCTATCACCCCGTTACTGGGGCATTGGTGGCGCATTAGGCTTTAGTGCTTTTGTGTCACTACTTCCAATACATATTATCAGGTTAATCAAAATCAAAAGTTAACAAATTGTATCTCTTGAATCTTATCACGCCAGTATCGTCTCTATACTCCAAAAACATATAATCCCCACGAACATGGACGTTTTCGGCAATCTGCGTTTCAAAAATTCTGGATTCTGCATTAAAAGCCCAAACTTGATGGTTATCCGCTTTAATAACTATAGCGTTACCTCTTTTGTGCCAAAAGAAACTCAGCTCTCCAAAAGGAACACTTGATGAGAAATTAAATACTGAGCTTTCCAGCCCCGGAGTTTCGCTTTCCTTCGGAAGTAAATTCTTAACAAGTCGAACGTTCCATGTGTCCTTGTAACTCACTTTGCCCTTATCATCGATTGTGCTATTAGCCATTAGCTCTAAGAAATACTTTCCATTTGGGCTTCTAAAGCGAAAGGGCTTGGATGGGTCTTCCGGCGCACTTGGTGATCTTCTTACAGGATTAGAGTCGAAGGCAATAGGACTATAACCCTCAGAAGAGTAATGGCCATAGATGGATTGCTCTCTAAGCAGCTCTCCAGTGGCCAAATCTATGCCATGTAAGAGCCGATCGTTCCATTGAACATGGTAAAATAAAACTTCAATCAAGTTTGGGTTATCCCTATTCTGATAGATAGTTTCAACCCTATAATCCTTATCACTACTTTCGAAACCAGCAACCTTTTTCAAATCATGAGTGTTTGAATCGAAAAACAATACCACCTCTTTACGATCACTTCTAAAGTAACCCTCATACTTTACATCAACAATGAGACCGTAAACATTAACCCCAGGAACCCAAATCACTCGCTCACTAAATTGGCCTAGCACATCCGTGGTCCTGTAATTCTTAGGTAGGTTTAATGTTTTTAGTGCATAGCCATCTTGACCTGGTCGAATCACAAAATAATTAAAGCTCGACTGATTCTCGAACTGCTTAGGTATAACCAACAATGTCTTATTGTCTTTTGACCAACTCAACTGAGTCAGTGGTTCAGCTAAATGTGCGGCATTGGGTAATCCTTGCTTTAGCTCAACAGACTGGACCAACTTATTCGTTTGCACCGAATAGAGATTCACTTTCGAACCAACGACTATAGCTACATTTTTGCCATCCTGACTGACAGAATAAGAAGTAGAGCTCATTGGCCCATTTGAGCCACGATCAAATAAACCCTTACATGACTGTTGAGCATAAACATTTATACCAGTCATAGACAATGAGGCTAAAGATAGAACCAAACTCAATAGAAATCGCATGATCTCTGATATATATTAACGGACAGAAAAGAACAATGAGATCATTTTGTAGGCAAAACCATGGGGCAATTTTACCTTATTACACATAGGTTTTGAATATTTCCCCACCCATTTCACTCATAGAAGTCATTCAACCAAAGCTTTAAAGAACACTTTTTTAAAACGCTCATAGTCTTCGTAATGAGGCATGTGCCCTAAACCACTTAACTCATAAAGCTTGGCATTAGGAAACCGTCTTTGGGTCTCCTTTCCTAGATTTTCATATTGTCCCAATTTTGCATTGAGATCCTTTTTCCACCCTCGCCCTGGTCCTGTACGATCTCTCGTTCCATTTATGATTCGAGTGGGCACACCAATGGAAGCCATTTTTGAAGTGATGTCTTCATTAAAAATAGGGCCATAGGTTAGAGCATTATGCCATGCCACTATTTTCCAATCCGAGTGATTCATCTGTCCTATGTGAGGAATAAGAAGCTTCTCATAAGCGTCTTCCCATTTTCCATCATAGTAATTCTTCTTCTGATAGTTTCTCATCTTCACAGGAGTTTTGGAGACCTCACTGTTATAGAAAAATTCGGGATCTTTAAAATATGTAAATTGGAGATAAGGCTCTAGACCAATAGAGTTTAAAAGCACCAACTTTTTAACTCTATTAGGCTGATAATAAGTGAGATGAGTGGCCAACATCCCTCCCATAGAGTGTCCAATAATCGTAAAGGACTCAACGGAAAGGGAATTTAAAAGTTCAATTGTATTGTGGGCCAACTGATAGAAACTGTATTGATAATGCTTTGGTTTGCTACTTTTTCCAAAGCCAATCTGATCAGGAATAATGACTCGATAACCTTTATCCACCAAATCCTTAGCAATAAAATCCCAATAGTATCCAGCAAAGTTTTTACCATGTAATAGGACAATAACTTGTTTCGAACTGGAGTTAAGATCCATATAAGCCATATGAACATCTTGCTTTTGAGATTTAAATTCAAAAGTCTGAACTGGAAATGGATAACTATATCCATCCAAGTTTTTGTTGTACTTTATTTTCGACGGTGTACTTGTGCAGGCAAAAGACATGGCCACTAAAACAAACAATATAAATCGCATCGAATCCCCCAGGTGAGACTCTTAACTTATTGAACTATGAGTGAAGTGACAAGGGATATGCAATACGAAAAAAGCCCAAGGACTTGCTTGGGCTTTTTTAACTAAATCTTATTTGAAAGATCTATTGTGAAAATTAAGAGAACTTTTTTGGTCTATTGACTCTAGGTCGTGTACGAGATCGAGCTTTAGCTAGCTTCTCTACTTTATAGTCATCGTGAAGTTGAATGAGCTTGTCAGCTTGATCTGAATCCAGTCCAATTTGTTGAGTCAGGTAATTGACTTTGTATTCATAAGTTAGAAAAGATTGTTTCGCCGGTATTTCCGCTTCAGCATCGTCAGCTACAGCTTGATTGTACTCTTCTCGAACTTCAGGAGTCATGGAATTAACCATCTTATCCATAGTTGCGTTTAACAATGATTCCACCATAGCTTCTTTTTCTAAATCTCCCGCCACAGTGCGCTTTTGTGGTGCTGCCATAAACGAATTGTTGTGAATCGTAAGAAGTGCATCTGCTTGCCCATTTGACAGATCCAGCACGTCCGTTAAATAGTCGTGTATTTTTTCAAATGCTTCAGCTGATTCGTGCTTTGCTATAGGTTCATTGTCTTTCCCCGTATCCACCAAAATAACCACTTCAGGCATATCTACTGATTTACCCTCAGATTTATTTTCCTCTGCATTTGCAACAGACACTGCCATTAATAAAACGGATACTACAGACACTTTATAAGTATTAGATAATTTCATTTCCCCTCCAAACCTTCTGCCTTTTAATAGTTCAACATTCAGGCCAGAAATATTTGGCTGAAACCCAACTGAATTCGTTAAGAGGGTCGTTGGGTGTTCAAATCTTTGTAAGGTATCAAAATCTTTTTCGATTTCTCAATATAAGACATGTTTCATATTGATTGGAACGGCTCCATTTGGAGGTATTCAGGAGTCTTTCTGGAAGTTCCTAATTAGGCCGCACTCTTTTTTTCTACTAAGCTGAGTGCATAGAGAACCTTCTTTTCCAGATCCTCAACCTCTACAGGCTTGTATAAGAAATCGTCAGCCTGTTCGGCTCTCTCTCCGGTCAATTTGGATAGATCCGTATTAACACCACCTGTGAGAAAAATAAACTTCGGCTGTGGAATAGCTGACTGCCCCCGAACTTTCTCCAATAGCTCTATGCCATCCATTCTAGGCATCTTCACATCAGATAAAATCAAATCAAACCTTCTCTCCCCGGAGGAAAAGGCATCAAATGCAGACCTACCATCCACATAGGAGTGCACCTCGAGCCCGATGCCTTCCAAAGTTTCTTTAATGAGACCCGAAAATTGCTCCTCATCTTCGACGAGCATAATTTTACCTTCCACTTTCGGAGAATCCTTTATTAGGGACTCAGTATTCTTAATAGGATCCAAGGGAAGATTTTCACGTTGATTTTCTAAATACGGAAATTTTAAGGTAAAGGTGGTCCCCTCACCCTCCTGACTAGCTACTTCAATGGTAGCCCCATGATCTAAAACAATGTTATTTGAAATGGACAGACCAATTCCAGTTCCCTTGTTAACTCCTTTTGTCGTAAAAAAAGGATCGAACACTTGTTTCAAAACATCCGAAGACATGCCAACCCCAGAATCACTCACTAATGCTATCACTTTATTATTGTCCACTTTGGTGCAGATCGTGACACACCTATTGTCACACCCCTCGGTGGCATCTTTGGCATTCGAAATTAGGTTAACAAAGACCTGTTGAAGCTTTCCCATATCGCCTGAAATAAAAGGTAAAACTTCCTTCTCTGGTTTGAACTCAACCTCAACTTTTGCTTCCTTCGTCAATTCTTTTAAATGCTCAAGAGTATCTTGAATCAACTCATTCATATTCAACGGCTTAAAATTTCCCCCGTCGACTTTAGAAAAAGTACGTAATCCAGCTACGATTTTAGCAATTCTTTTTGCGGAAACCTTAATTTGATTAAGTCCGTTATAAAGCTCCTCATCTTTTGAACATAGCCTCATTAGCTTTTGAGCCGTCAAATTGATTATAGCCAAGGGGTTATTAATTTCATGACCAACGCCCGCAGCTAACGTACCAATGGAAGCTAACTTTGAAGTGTGCACCAACCGATCCTCGAGCATCTTTTTCTCGCTAATGTCTTCGACAGTGGACCAAATTCCATCAATCCCATCATAGTCCTCAACTAAAAAACCATTGAGCTCCACGGGAACTATAGTTCCGTCTTTTCGGATATACTCTTTTCGATAAGGCCCGTATTTACCTGTGGCCTTCAAAGATTCCAACTGTCTAGCCTCTGCTTCTTCAAATTTTCTTGGAGTGATGTCCCAGTAGGACAATTTTTTAAGTTCTTCCAAGTTATAGCCCAGGATCTCTGCGTATCGCTCATTAATCTCAAGTAGGTTCCCATCCATGTCACAGAAAGCATATCCAAATGGAGAGTCGTTAAAGAATAAAGATAGTTTTTTTCTATAACGCTCAGAGCTTGTTATATCGAAATGGGTGCCTGTGAACCGAGTAGGATTACCCTCGCTATCCCAACCAGAAAACCGACCTCGATCTAAAATATACACCCAATGCCCATCGGCATGCTTCATTCGGTGAATATTTTCATAGAACGGAGTCTCCCCTTCCATGTAGGCTTTTACATCTGCATAGGTTTTTTCTAAATCGTCGGGGTGCACTCGAGATTCCCATGTATTTAGCTCCATTTTTACAGTGGCATGATCGAGACCCAACATTTCTGACCAACGGCGATCAAATCTAACCGAATTGTCGGTTAAGTTCCAATCCCAAATACCTAGATTCGCACCCTCAAGCGCCAGGTTTAAATACTCTAAAAGTTCGTCTGGGCTGTCCTCAAGTTCCTTTAAAAATTTACCTGAATCACTCATAAACCCATGCTCCTAATAGATTTAAAAATTCTTAAATATAACTAAGATATATAGATACTTATCGTAAGTTATCTACTTCAAGTTTATGACATCAAGAAACCTACATATTTTTTTTATCTAATCATAACCTTAGGCCGGATTCTGTTTTGAAATGAAAACAGTTGTTATATGGTTAAGTGCTCACGACACTTAAAGCGATCGTTTAAAATGTCTCGATTGTCTCACTCCGTATCTATGGATATTAGGGAATAGGCTTAGGCTGCTTCGTCTTTCTTAAGACTTAGTTGCTTTAATTTCTCTATAAGCTTCTCATTTTCAGATTTTAATTTATCCAATTCGCTCGTGAGAGCTTGTGTTTTTTGGTTTTCGATTCCCATCTTACGAGTCAGAGAATTTGCATGACTGGTCATTGCTCTAAATTTCTCTAAGTTTTTGTTAGTTTCCAGAATGTATTTCTGTCTGTCCGACCTCAGAGTCTCTGACATGGTTGTAAGCTTAGAAATGGACTTCCTTGCTTGTTGCAAAGCATTTTTTGCGCCCTCTGCCTTTACCATAGCGGTACGGTTTTGCTTTTTGAGCGCCACCATCGATTGCTTTTGACGTTCAAATTTTGAGTTAATGTCTCTGTACTTCTGTTCAGCAGCACTGATTTTAGAAGAGAGTTTATTGGCTTCTTTGCTTTTTGCTTTAAGCTGATCTTGCTTTCGCTCTAGCTTGGCCTCTAATTCATCTATGACTTTATCTTTCTGCGCTGTCGCTTCAGCTACATCTGAACCTCGCTTCAGATCTTTGATTTCTGATCGCTTACTTTCAAGTTTTGTACTGAGGTCTTGTATGGTCTGCCGAGACACTTCTAACTCAGCCTTTATGTCGGAAATTTCCTTATTAGCATCATCAAACTGACCTTGATGTAAGGCCTCATTGGCTCGCAAGCGCTCTATGTCGTCATTTAACGTCAAATTCTGTCGACCAAGAAACTCGTTCTCTTCTTCCAGGTGCTCCGTATGTTCATTGTTTTTTTCTATCACTTCAGAAAGCTCGTTTATTTTTATGGACCCGGCTTCGTTGAGTTTTTGGCTATTCTCCAGTTGAGTTTTCAATACTTCTAATTCGGACTTCAATCGAGAGGTTTCAGCACCACTTGATCCTCCCTCTAAATCTATTTCCTCGCCCTCATCACTTGTTAACAGATCCAGAGAGTTTATGCCTGAACCAGAATCCTTGCCAAAAGATCCTGAGAACTCCCCTTCACTCACCTCACCGGACTGGCCCGTTCCTGCCTCCCCAGTACCCGGTTCTCCCGCGGTCTGACTCCTACCCTCCCCCTGGGGAACCACAGTTCTTTGCGTTTCAAACTCAGCACCAATCCTAGCTAGAAGATCATGATCAATTTCTAAATGCTTCCCACCCATGTCAGTCACTAAAGCTGCTGCTATAGCTTTTAGGTTCACCGATTCATCATGCATGGACAACTGTTCGGCATGAAACTTAGCTAGGTCATCATCAATTTCTGCTACAGTCATAGCATCGGACACCTCTAACCGTCGCTTTAAACTTACTGTGAACATCAACCACTTTTCTTTTAAATCAGTCAGGGCCTTTAATGTCTTTTTATAGTTCTTGTACAAAGTCTGAATGATCAGATTCTGCTTAATGATTTTATGATGAAAGTATTTAATGTCATTATTATTGCTCGCCAGTATGTCATCCATACTTAGATCGTTTAAGATATGTTCAGGCACATTGTTGTAGCGACCATACTTTTCACTGAAATGTACATTTGTACCCAAATGAGTTTCAGAGGTATCGAGCAATCGATTGATTAAAAGTGAAACGGTTCCTTCTACATCTGTATTTGAAGCCTTTTCCAAGTTCTTCACACTACCTACAACTGAATTTACAAACCTCTTCACTTGTGTGGGACTGAGATTTTCACTGTCTTTAAGTTTATCCAATTGCTCGAGCTTCTCTCTCAGCTCGCTCAGTGGCTGACCCAAAAGCTTCTTAGTGTTTTCACTTAAACTAGCATCAAATATTTTGATGTGCTTGAGTAGGGACAATTTTGTGCGACTCAAAGCCGTTTCGTCCAATTCCTTATTTTCTATATCACCGGAAATTTTAACGAGTTCCTCTTTTAAATGTAGAGTGCAGTCGCCTATAGTGACTTTTTCTTCTTCTGATACTCCACCCTGAACGTAAATGCTTTCCATTTCTTCTAGCTGGGACCGAAAGCGATTCAAAACTTCACCCATAGGTCCTTCGGCTTCGGGTGGAGCTTGAACTTCCCCTATATTTTCGTCAACGAAAGTGTCCGACTCGATATCTTCCTCTGGGTCATTGGAGGCTTCAACGGCAGCTTCATCCTCAACATCGCCATCTACACTCAATTCCCCTTCCGCCTCATCAGAGTTTTTAAGCTCAATGGCTGGATTCTCAGTCTCTAGAGAGCCATCCCCTTCAACTTCTGGTTCGTCGATCACTGGGTTGGGTTCTAGGGAACTGAAGCTATCGACAACCTCTACATTTCCTCCTGGAGATTCAATTTCTTCCTCCACCTCAACCTCTCCGGTAAGAGCCGTCAGAGTAAACTCTTCCTCAGTGGGGAAGCCCACCGGGAGTTCCTCTTCAGAGTTGGCAATCTTTTCACGAAGTTCTTGCCCCTCATCAGAGGATAAGTATTGGTTGAGGTATTGAAAATACTCTTGTTTGTCATAGTTCTTTACGTAGAGATTTACGATTTCAAACTTTTCAATTTTAGAAAACTTGTGAGCCGGAAACTCTTCACCCGCGTTCACCCAACATATGATTCTCTGGGACGCATCTAAGAGCAAATAGCAACTAAAGGGTATGGGCTCCCCCGCACGGATACATTTGCTATAAATTGAAAAGTAATCTTCTAAATTGAGTTCCGCCATGGGTCCCTGTTTTAAGTAAAGTCGCTACTGTTATATATCGACTTTTTTAACGGGACATTTGAGCACAATGCACAGAAGAATTGCTATGTTTTGGCAATATAGGCCGGACTAACGTCCTTAAGCAGGGCCCTCGAACAGCCAAATCTGTATGATTTATCTATTCTCCATACATTTGTTCTGCATGGTTGTTAAACTCACTTATTTCGTCGTCGTAAGTATTGTTTTCGAATTCGTAGTTCCATGGCTCCATATACCGGAATCCCATGGCTTTCGCCTGTTCGAAAACCGAAGTGTAGCCACCGTTAGGAAAGCGACCATACGCTTCCCAAACCTTACCCATGTTATCAGTACATGAAAAATTGGGATAGCAATCTTGCGAAGAGTTTCCGATGATCTGGGCGTACTTATCACCTGTGAATTGAGCAAGGAAATTTAACGTTAAAGAATTATAGTCATCTCGACCGGCCAGCCACCAAGCGGCCGCACCCACTCGTTGATTAAGAGTCGGATCATTCCAAAGAGTTTCAATGATGGTTTGAGGAACATATACTTCTCCCTCTGGCAATTCATGAACTTCATAGGCTAATGCCTTTTTAGAAAAATGCTGTGCAAAACTTCGAGCCGCAGCAACTCCGGCATCAATCCAACGTTCATCCGTGAATCCAACGGCTTCCAAGTCCTCTCTGTCCATCCCATTAAAATGCCCTTCAACTCCATTTAAAGTCAGTTGGGGGACATAAACTAAGACAAGATCTTCATCATCTCCATATCTCTCGGCTAACTTCTCCGCAAGAATAGCCAATCTGTTTTGCAATTTTTCATCCCAAAACTTTGGAACTCGCTCTTCTTTTAGATGAAAAATAACCTCGAAGTAATCCACGCCTAGATCATCGATAAGCCAAGCCGGACTGATGTAACCAGCGAGTACAGCAAGGCTATATTGCTTTCCTCGAGCCTTAATGTCTGCAATTTGATTGTCAATATCTGAAAAATCAAATTCACCAGGGTTCGGCTCAACTTGTTCCCATTTTGCTCGAACTAGTGCGCCTTTTGCTACTGGATTATCTAGGGATCCATCTGTCACTTTACTAGTAAATGCACCATAGGGTTTATAAACAGATGTATCAGAAGAGGCTGGTGGAGCTACAGGATCCTCATCATCATCTGGATTCTCGTCATCATCGCTTGGTATGTCTTGAGCTTCTCCCGAAGAAACTGGGTCCTGGTATGCCGAAAAGGTAGTTGCTTTGGTACAGCCTGCACACAACAATAAAACACTCAAGTAAGCAATAAGAATTGAATTTCCCACAAATTCCCCCCCGGGTTTACAAGTATAACTCCTCTCGTAGGATCAAGTTGCGAATTAAATTAAAAAAATCTTAAGAAACTGTTTCAAGTTGAGATACTTATGTAAAACCCATTGAAATTATTGCCGATATTTGGAGAGATGAAACTTTTTTTATTATTTAGTTTTCTATTATTGAGCCAGATCCTATGGGCTGACCCGGAGGACCTTTCCACTTGCGACACTTGGTCACCGCAGGATTTTGACATTTACATTGATAGAAAACTACTAACAGCTCCTGAGTACAATATAAACGTAAAAAGTCATCTTGCTCGGATAAGAAGATTCTGTGGTGAGAGAATTAAAACTTTGGGAATAGATGACTGTTTTAAGAGACCCGAAGGCTATTATAAACAATTTTTTGACTATTCTGACAGAGAACATACTCTCTCCAGTGTAAAAACCAACTCTCAGTATTTGGCCGATCAACCCCAAGATAAAATGTTACTACCCAGAGCACTTTTTGATAAAAACTTAAGGTTAAAGCGCAATTGGAAGGCCATTGCTAAGCGAAAAGGGTGGCAATGGATCCATTTTCAATCCAACACCGAAGTAGGAGGAGAGCCTTCAGCACGACTGATATTTGTCATTCCAAAAGATGGCTACCAGCAAAATATTTTAGTAGCTACTTTTTCTGAAGAAGATGGTAATAACCCTAATCCTACTGAATACCGTTCTATACAAATGCAAACCATCGAGTTTGAAGCTGAGGGTGAAACCCTGGAAAAACCCCTTTTACACTTCAGGGCATGGTATCAAAGAGACGGGAAAGATAGTAAAAAGCCCGTACTTCACAAAATTGATAAAGGAAGTCGATGCGTCGGATGCCACACCAGTGGGCCGAGAAAGGTAGTACTTAGAGACAATCCAGCCTTCCCAACCACTTTTAGTGACGGGACCTCTCTCAAAAAAATTAATGAGGCTATAACGATCGATAAGTTACACGACATGAGTTTATATTATGATTTAGATAACTTTCCGACGGACCTGAAAATTGGTGAGGGCAAAGGGGCTGAGTGCATCAGCTGTCACAACAATGAAAAGCAACGATCGCTAGTGTTTTCAAGAGATGCGCAAGGAGGATTTTGGACCAACGATTGGGATCGAAAAATTTTCACGGAAAAGTCCATGCCAGCAGACGACGTTATTTATAACTATACAGATCAAGAGCGCCATCTCATTCGAATGAGCTTGATTCCCGAATACAACCGAAAACTTAAAGCTTGGCTCACAGAGACCAAATGTGAAAAGCCCCCAGAAACGCATTCTGACTCCTCATCGACATCCTCCAAGGTCCAGCCGAAACCAAGCACTCCCGGCGATAGCTCCCGCTAAACCGCGCCGCGGCTCCAAAAGGTGCCTGGCACCTTTTAGGCAATTTGCTTCAAATCGATACACTTATTTAAAACCCCTTGAAATAGTTGCCGATATCTCTATCGGGATGAAACTTTTTTTATTATTTAGCTTTTTATTATCGAGCCAAATTCTCAGGGCTGACCCGGAGGACCTTTCCACTTGCGATACTTGGTCTCCGCAGGATTTTGACATTTACATTGATAAAACACTACTTCGCTTCCCAGAATCCACTAAAAATGTAAAAGATAATATTGATTATATGCAAAGGCTTTGTGGCGATCGGATAAAATCTCTGGGAATTGAAGCCTGCCTGAAGAGATCCGAAGGCTACTACAGTCAGTTTTTTTACCAGTATCAAATTGAAAACACTCTATCTAGTGTTAAAACTAATTCACAATATTTAGCCGACCAACCCCAAGAAAAGATGAAGCTCCCCGATCAACTTTTTACAAAAGATTTGACGCTAAAGAGGAACTGGAAGGCTATCGCAAAAGAGAACGGGTGGCAGTGGATCCACTTTCAATCCAACACAACAGTGGGAGGAAGACCCTCCGCTCGGCTGATATTTGTAATTCCCAAAGACGGTTATCAACAGAATATCCTCGTTGCAACATTTAGTGATGAAGATGGCAATAACTCTAATCCCACTGAATACCGGTCAATACAAATGCAAACCATCGAGTTTGAATCTGAGGGTGAAACCCTAGAGAAACCCCTTTTACACTTTAGAGGTTGGTATAAAAATAAAGGAATTGGAAATGCATCGTTAAACAATATCCATAAAGGACAGCGCTGTGTCGGTTGCCACGCAAGTGGACCGAGAAAAGTGGTGCTTATGGATAATCCCGCATTCCCAACCACTTTTAGTGACGAAACCTCACTTAAAAAAATTAACGAAGCTATTACCATTGATAAGCTACATGACATGAGTTTGTACTATGATCTTGAAAACTTCCCAACGGATCTGAAAATTGGAGAAGGCAAAGGGGCAGAGTGCATCAGCTGTCATAACAATGAAAAACAAAGATCACTGGCCTTCTCCAGAACAATTGATGGTTCTTTTTGGACCAACGATTGGGATCGAAAGATTTTTACAGAAAAGTCCATGCCAGCAGACGACGTTATTTATAACTACACCGATGAAGAACGCATTCATATTCGAATGAGCTTGATACCTGAATACAGCCGAAAACTTAAAGCTTGGCTTACGGAAACAAAATGTGAAAAGCCCCCAGAAACGCATTCTGACTCCTCATCAACATCCTCCAAGGTCCAGCCGAAACCAAGCACTCCTGGCGATAGTGCCCGCTAAACCGCGCCGCGGCTCCAAAAGGTGCCTGGCACCTTTTAGGTATGGAGGTTTTGCTGGCCCCATTGGTGTGGGTTAGATAGAATGGCTCTACCTACTGCGGCAAAATCCACTTTTCCTTCCATTACTATTTGATCAATAAAGTTTCCGTGCTCAATTCCCCCCACGCCAATGACGGGAAGATTAATGTTTTGTTTTAACTGTTCTGCATCTTCTACCAGGTAGCCTTGCCCCACTTTATCTCTTTGCCGGCGCCAACCTCCTAACCCGGAAGAAACATCCAAAAGGTCTACCCCTTTTTTTTGCAACTGCTCAGATACCCAGTTCATATCCTCCAATGATAACCCCTCTGGAAAATGATCCTGAGCCGGCAGCCGAACAGCGATTAATATATTTGGCCAATGCGATCTTATGCTCTCCACGATCTGAAGTAGGATCTTTGATCGGCCCTCTATCCCTCCCCCATAACTATCCGTGCGATGATTGGTTATAGGAGATAACCATTGATTCAACCCATAGCCATGGGCCGCGTGAAACTCTACGACATCAAAGCCCGCACGCACAGCTCTTCCTGCCGCATCTATATACATAGAAATTAATTTTTGAACCTTCTCAAGGCTAAGAACTTCAGGCACTTCTAGATTTAAATTTTTCACTGGGACCGGTATAGCGCTCGCTCCCCAAAGGGCACCTCCGGTTAATTCTGTATTAGACTTCCCTCCGCAGTGAACCATCTGCAAAGCCGCCAGCGCTCCTGACTTTTGAATGACCTTGGCCAGTTGTGATAACCCTACAATCTTGTTATCCGCGTCTACTGCCAGTTGGTTCGGCTCGCCTTTTCCAGAAATATCGATATAGGAATACTCAACAAATATCAATCCAGCCCCGCTCGCTGAAAGTTTCTTGTAGTGACCCAAAGTGGATTCAGTGACCTTGCCAGATCTGTCCGCTGTTTGTGAAGCCATTGGCGGAACCACCACTCTGTTTTTAGTGACCTTACCATTGGAAAATGTATAGGGTGCCCATCTGTCTTTTGCCATCAACCCCTCCTTTTACGGGGCCTTTATATAAAAATAATTACCCTTGAAAAAGAAACGATATAGAAATATATGTTTCGATTATGGAAATATTTGAATTGAAGTATTTTTTAGCTGTGGCTCAAGGAGAGAGCGTTAATCGCGCTGCGGAGAAGATTAACGTCTCCGCTGGCTCTTTAAGTAAAGCCATCTCTCGGCTTGAAGCGGAGCTTAATACACCTCTGTTTTTTAAATCTGGTAGACGAATTCGTCTAACCCCTGAGGGGCATCATTTAAAAAAGCGAGCCGCTTCAATTGTAGCCCTCGAAGAAGATGTTAAGCTAGAGCTCAAAGGCCACCGGGTAGGTAGCGTAAATGTCTATATCTCTGCCAGTGAGGTGCTTCATTCTTCATTTGGAGTTAATTTAGCTAAAAGGATTAATACCCTTGTCCCCCATGCCCGAATTCAGTTTCTTTTAAGGTCTGAATCCGAATCCATCCAGCAAGTCGCAGAGGGGGAAGCCCACCTCGCCATCATAACCCAATCTCCGCCAAAAAATATGGCGTCCAAAGTCTTACAGAACATTGAGTTTAAAACCTGCGCATCTTCTGCCCACCCTCTTTTGAAAAATAAATCCTCGCGACGGAAAATCCCTGTGGAGGAGCTACTGGACTTCCCGTTCGCTACACTTGAGCCAGGCCTACTCGGCAAAATTGCTCGTTCCAACAGTAATGATGGATGGAGAGACGACAAGCTTTCACGAAATATAAAGTACAAAGCCTGCGGATTAAAACTCACTGAGAACTTAGTTCAGTCCGGATTAGCACTGGCCTATCTTCCCGAATATATCATTGAAGCGAGCGACTTAAAGGCACTTAATGTTTCGAATTGCCCCTTTTCCTGCAAACAAACCGTTAGAATCTTGGCAAAGGATCCTGCCGAACTCAGTTGGCTCAATTTGCTCTGGGATCGAATTTAGATATCGGGTAAACAATTAAAGTTCTAATTTTCGTTCATAAGTTTGACAGTTTTAGCTAGACTAAAGTTTAGGCCCTAAGTACCGATGAATAGATATGAAATCGGTCTTCGGGGGGCTGCCAATGACTAAACTATGGATCCTTTTACCACTGAGTCTATTCCTTACAAACTGCACCGACGGTGAAAAGACTTTTACAGAAGAAGAGATACAACAGGCTCAAGAGGACCTAAGTAATAAAGCAACATGCTACCAATTTGAAGATGAAAATACTCCCATCGCAAATGAAAGTGATGAAGAGTCCTATTCATCCACCTGGTGTTATTACAACAATGAAGACAACAGTGAAACCTACATCTTTAATGGTGACGGCAGCCAACTCGATGGAGCACTATTTGCCATTTTAAAGCGAGGCGCCGAAGGATCATTAACTGAAATCATTCACGGATCTTGGTTGAGTGGTGTTCTCAGCTTTCATAGAGCCGGCCCCAATAGCCCCAACCCGTTACCCGTTCCACTTAAAGTTGAGGATATAAATATTGACCAACCTCAATCCCATGTGAATTTTAGTTTAGAAATTTCCGAAAACTTTCTTCAACTTGATAATGCAGCTAAAGAAGAGGTGGAGGAACAACCCGACCCCACTAAAAATCTCTACTACCTGGTTGAAGGCGAGTATGAAGAAAACCTAGAAGAGGAAAGCCAGCCCTGGGTGGGTTGGTATTGGCCCTTCGGCAGCTTGACTCAAAACAGTTCTTCGCCACTTCGAATATTCGACCGCTTCATTGCCGCCATTACTGGTGACGAAGGACAATCCTCCAGTTGGGAGGATCAAAATCGACCTGCCGATGAGGTGGGCGGACATTGTAATGGGTGGGCCGCAGCAAGTATACTCTACCCGGAACCTACGCATGAAAATTACTCTCCAGAATTAGAACAAGATGTGAGTGAACGTACCATGAAGGCGCTTTTGAGTGTGAGTAGCTTCTGTGTACATTGGGCCTTTTATGGTAAGAGGTTTTATAATTCCTCACCTGCCGAAGAACAGTCTGACATCAACCCTGCGCTTTTCCATAAAGTACTACTTTATTATTTAAAGCAGCTGAAAAAGCCTGTAGCGATGGACTACTTTCCAGATTACTGGGTGGATAACACTGTCATTTCGGGTTACAAATTTAATATCGAAAAAATCGATGACGATTCAGAATATAACTACAAAGTTGTTGCCGAGTTGAAAACCCATGAGTACGTCCAACAAGATATCTCTGGGATTGCTCCTGTAAAAACTCGCACTTACTCTTACTTACTGAGTGTTGACGAAGACGGTTTAATTGAGGACGGTGTTTGGACTTCTACAAATCCTGATTTTCTTTGGGTTCCTTTGGCTGCACGGGACTGTGGACGACAAAACCCTTACGTTACAAAACAACTTGTAGAGAGAATGGTCTACAAAATCCCAATGGACTCTGAAGATCCAGGACAAGACCCAGGACAAGACCCAGGACAAGACCCAGGA
>TARA_B100000749_G_scaffold280896_1_pt1 | contig 95443 bp, 92 predicted proteins | sample TARA_B100000749 | Tara Oceans TARA_B100000749 (sample SAMEA2621232) | marine metagenome | biome: marine biome (ENVO:00000447); feature: mesopelagic zone (ENVO:00000213); material: "saline water (ENVO:00002010), including plankton (ENVO:xxxxxxxx)" | depth 800 m
TCCCGTTGGTGCTGCGTATCTGAACCTGCAGCAGCCGAAGCTGATGCAGGGTTAGAGACGAAGCGCGAACAAAAGGGCTGGAAGGAGAGGCTTTGAGGAAAACTCCACAAGAACAGAGCTAAACTGCCTCAAACCAAAAACATTTCGTTGGGGCAGTTCATATCAATTAATATGTTTTTGAACGAGATCTTCTACTTTTTGAACCACTTGGTCTAAAGTGAGCTCACTGGTATCGATCACATGGGCGCCCTCGGGCACCTGCATTGGCGCCGCTTTTCGACTGGCGTCCTGTTGGTCTCGTTGCTTTTGCGCTTCGATCGTCGATTCTAAATCTTTACCCTGCTCTTCTGCTCGTCGCTGGGCACGGCTTTCACTACGGGCCGTTAAATAAACTTTCAACGGAGCCGTTGGAAAAACAACACTACCACAGTCTCTACCCTCGGCGACTAAATTGTAATCTTCGCTGGCAAGTGCTCTTTGCGCTTCCAACAACGCTTCTCTTACTTTGGGATAACCACTCACTTGGCTCGCAAGAGTTCCCACCTCTTCTTGAAAAATAAATTCCGTCACATCTTGGTCATTAAAAATAAAATTCGTGTTTTCATCGTTCATCTGGACAGACCAGTTATCACTCTTTACCAAAGCCACGAGCTCGTCTTCATTTTTTATATCTACTTGAGTTTGTTGAGCCATATAGCCAAGTCCACGATAGAAGGCTCCCGTTGAGACCCATTTCCAACCCAATTTTTGTGCTAAACCCCGGCTGACAGAAGTTTTCCCCGACGCCGCTGGCCCATCAATTGTTACCACTATACACCCCACTTCATTCACCTCTAACGATCCATTTGTTCCACCAAGCTAATCCAAACCAAATAGGTGATCAATATGGAAGACCTAAGAACTCCTATTTTGCTTAAAATTACCTCATTGCCATGCCGAGCCAATCACTCCAAAACCTGGCGGATGGCGGCAATGGCCAATTCGTTCTCCTCGGGCAGACCCACACTCATCCGCAGAGCATTAGGCAATCCATACCCTGCTACGGGTCGCAGGATAACACCTTTCTTAAGAAGGGCCTCATACACCTCCCCCGCTGGCTGCCCACAATCAAACAATACAAAATTGGCCTGAGACTCCCAAAACGGAATTCCTAACTCACCAAGCTGCTTGTAAAAGTAATCTAACCCTTCGCCATTCAGCCGTCGTGCCGAATCCAAGTAGGCCTTATCTTGCATAACCGCAATAGCTGCCACTTGTGCCAAACTATTTACGTTAAATGGGTTACGAATGCGATTTACAAAATCCACTGTTTCTTCATCTGCGACAAGTGCCCCCAATCGCAATCCAGCCAAACCAAAAATTTTGCTGAAAGTACGAATCACCAAAACATTTTTATACTTTTTAAAATAGTCGATACTATTTCCATAGTCTTCGGCTCTAACATATTCATTGTAGGCCTCATCTATTACTATTTTCACATCTGACTCAGAGGACATTTTATCTAAGAACGAGGTGATCTTTTCCGAGGAAAGATAAGTCCCCGTGGGGTTATTCGGGTTGGGTAAAAATATTAAGCTGGGCTTATGCTTTTGATAGTCAGCATAAATTTGATCTAAATCCATTCTAAGATTTTCATCCAACGGCGATTCAATGGTTTGTGCACCAGCTGCTTGAGCACAAATCTTATAAGCGATAAATGCACTTCTTGAGGTGAGTATTTTTGGATTCTCAATGGCATAGACTCGGATCAACAAATCGATGAGTTCATTGGAGCCATTACCAAAAGTTAGAAATTGACTATCAATAGAATAATAATCTGAAAAGGACTTCTTCAAATTATAAAAAGAGGCATCCGGATATCTATGAAGTTCGTGAATCCCCTTTTCCAGTGCCGCTACAACTTGAGGACTGACTCCTACGGGTGATTCGTTGCTCGCCAATTTGCAAACATGCTCTAAACCATATTCACGCTGAGTTTCCTCAATGGGTTTTCCTGGCTGATAGGGCTTTAAACTTTTAATGTACTCTGGAACCTGCATGAAATGCTCCTCACTGAATTTTTAAGGCCCCATTCTCTATCACAATGGAATAAGATTTTACACATGATAGCCCGTGTCGGAGGTATATTCCCTATTACACCCCATCAGAAATCATTTAAAATCTCCTTTCATCATAGAGGGGGAAATCGTGAGAGCTATCATCGCTTTTTTGGGGCTATTTTTTATTTTGAGTTGTGCAACCACTAAGAAGGCTCCACCTTTAGGGCCCAAGCAAGGTGAGCTCTCTCACCTGCGAAGTATTCTCTCCTTAGAGGAGGCTCAACTTAGAAAAAAACAGCTGAGCAATGTAAGTTATGAACAATACTTTGAACTGCACAAAGGTAATACTTTTTCCGGCAAAACAACCCTAACCTTTGACTTCATTCCTGTGGGTGATTTTTTAAGAGTCGACTTAATGACCTTAGACTTAACCTCAGTTGAAATGGATGGAGAACCTGTTGCCTACAAAGCCGATGGCGGAGCTGTTTACATCCCTGTTTCATCCATTCCACCTGGAACCCATAGACTCACCATTGCCTACAGCAAAACCTATTCAAAAACAGGCAGTGGCCTCTATCGATTCGAAGACCCTAAAGATGGTCGCATCTATTTGTACACGGATTTAGAACCCTTTGATGCCAACCAAGTTTTCCCTTGTTTTGATCAGCCAGATATAAAAGCAAAATACACAATGACTGTGGACGCTCCAAGAAATTGGAAAGTCATCACCCACTCCCATCATACCAAGTTAAAAAATATTTCGCGCACCCATAGAAGATGGACTTTCCCTACTAGCGAGAAGTTTAGCACCTACATATGGTCCCTTCATGCCGGCCCTTACTACAAGTGGACCGATCGTGCCGGCGATATAGAACTAGGCCTCTATGCCCGGCAATCACTGGCGAAACATGTGCGCCCTAAGCATTGGTTTTCTGATACCAAAGCTGGGTTCAAGTTTTTCACCGAGTATTTTGACTACCCTTACCCTTACGGTAAAAAGTATGACCAAATCCTGGCTCCAGACTTCAATGCGGGGGCTATGGAAAACGTCGCCGCGGTTACATTTTCCGAATGGTTTGTAGCAAAAGGCCCAAAATCTGAACGACTTCGTTTTTCACTGAGAAATGTTATTTTACATGAGATGGCCCATATGTGGTTTGGCAACCTAGTTACCATGAAATGGTGGGACGACCTTTGGTTAAATGAAAGCTTTGCCACTTACATGGCAAACCTGGCGGCCTATGACATCACTCAAAACATAAAGCATTGGCGCTCGTTTGATTCCAGACAAAAATTCCGAACCTATGTGAAAGATCAATTGCGAACCACTCACCCTATCCAAGCTGATATTCCGGACACCCAAGCTGCTTCAGCTAATTTTGATGCCATCACCTACGGCAAAGGAGCTTCATTTTTAAAAATGTTGGTGTTCTACATTGGTGAGGAGCAGTTCAAACAGGGAATGCGGGAATATTTTAAACTCCATGCAGAACGAAATACCGTATTGCAAGATTTTGTAAATGCCCTGTCTAAATCCACAGGCCAAGATCTAGCTCCTTGGTTTAAAACATGGCTAGAAACCTCGGGCCTCAATAATATCGTGGCCGAATGGACCTGCTCTCCAGAAAATAAAATCGACGGATTTAACATTAAACAAACCGCTCCCAAAGAAAATCCTGTTTTACGTCGGCAGAAAACTCGTATTGGCCTCTATCAAAAAGTCGACAGCCAAGTAAGACTCACCGAGACACATGATGTGATATTTGAGGGATCCAAAACAAAAGTGGCATCTCTTTATGGAAAAGATTGTCCCGACTTTGTTTTCCCTAACTATGAAGAGATGGCCTATGCAGAAGTGGAGCTTGATCAGAAAAGTTTAGATGTTGCGCTCAAAGGTTTAGACCAGTTCAGCGACATTCGAATTCGTGAGCAAATATCAAATTCTCTTTGGGAAATGGTTCGTGATGGCAATCTTTCGGCCTATCAATACACCAAGCTAGCCATGAAGCAGATCCAAGTAGAAACGGACCCGGAGATCCTGATGGCATTGCTTACCCATTTACATGGCTACTATTCCCTATCCCACTCGGTGGCGCGGTACTTCCCTAAATCCACAGAACAAGAGAAAAAGGCTTATCAAGACTTTATTGCTAGCTTAGAGAGTCTAATCTGGAAAAAACTGCAGTCCGCACCCGGTGGCAGCGAACTTCAAAAGAAATTGATTTATTCTTTGAATGCCAGTGCTGAAACTGAAATTGGACTAAAAAATGTAAAATCCATTTTAGATAATCCGAGCCAATTGCCTGGTTTAAAATTAGCAAGTAATGAAAAGTGGCACGCCATCCGAACCCTTTGTTCAGCCAACTATGGCAACCCCATGAAGCTAGCCAATGCGGAACTAGAAAGAGAAAACTCACATGACTCCAAACTAGGGGTTCTCTCTTGTCGAGCCAGAATTCCCAATTCCGACACAAAAAAGGAGCTCTACGCCAAACTCCTCGACCCCGCAAACGAAGATCCTATGATTAACAAGAAAATGATTCTTTGGAATCTTTATGACCGAACTCAACAGAAGCTATGGATGGATTTATCAAAAAACTTTGTTGAAGATGTTAAGGTTCGCGCAGCAAAACTACAGCCTAGCTTAGTGGATCACCTGGGCGACCTCGCTCCGGACGGATGTTTGGAGAGTAATCGTGAAAAAGTACAAGGCTTACTAGAGGACCAAGTGAACCTCACTCCAAAATTGAAAAAAAGTCTTATTGAGTACATTCAATACGGTGAAATTTGTGAAACTGTCAGAGACGATTTAAAAAAGCAGATCCGTAGAAAGAACTCCCTTATAGAAATCACTCAAAATACAGGCCGCTTTTAGTGAGAAGAGTTAAAAGGATGTTTAACACCTCTATATGAGGTGAGCACCAGTAGCTTTGATGGCCGACTTGATCTCTTTAAGATGATCATGGTCGCGGCTTTCAATGACAAATTCCATGATGGCCTGCTTAGGCTCGATATTTTCCCCATGGCGATCATGGTGAACCTCAAGAACATTGGCATTCAAGTCGGAAAATACTTTTGTCAAAAGATGCAATTGCCCGGGCCGATCCGAGACCTTCACTCGGATTCGAGACAATCGACCATTACGCATCAAACCTCGTTCGATGATTTGAGCCACTAGATTCAAATCAATATTGCCACCGCTTAAAATCAAACATGTTTTTTTACCAAGGTCCCAATTGGCTTTATGTGCACCTGCCAACACGGCGGCAGAACAGGCTTCCACGACGGTCTTAGATCTTTCCATCAACCATACCAGAGATTCACACATTTCATCATCATTGACCTGAACAATATCATCCACTAACGGCTTAATATAATTATCACAAATAAAATCGTTGGCCTCTCGAACAGCAATTCCATCAGCAATAGTATCCCCAGAAATAAAAGGATACTTCTCTGGCTCACCTTTAAACTTACCCAACATGTTTGGAGCCTTTGCGGCCACAACACCATAAACCTTAATTTTGGGATTGATGTGTTTAACCATTGTGGCTAATCCCGCAATGAGACCGCCACCTCCGACAGAAACAACTATAGAGTCTAAGTCTTTTACCTGCTGTAATATCTCGATCCCGACAGTTCCCTGCCCAGCAATCACCCAAGGATCATTGAACGGATGTACAAATGTATAACCCTTTTCCTTTTCCAACTGACGAGCGAACTCGTAGGCCTGATCATAAACATCCCCATGATGAATCACCGTTGCTCCGTAATGTTGAGTGGCTTTGGCTTTAATGAGGGGGCTGTGCTTAGGCATAACAATGGTCGCAGGAACGTTCACTTGATGAGCTGAGAAGGCCACTCCCTGTGCGTGATTGCCAGCCGAACTGGCAATGATTCCTCGAGCCTTTTCATCTGGATCTAGGTGACCCACTTTATTGAGAGCTCCGCGAACCTTAAAACTACCAGTTCGCTGCTCGTTTTCGTGCTTTAAAAAAACTTCGGTTCCCAGCCACTGACTGGTATTGCCAGAGTAGCTCAATTGAGTCTGTAGAACATGAGGCTTAATAAACTGATAAGCCTCTTCTATATCTTTATATGTAACGACGGAGTCAGAATTAAACTTCTTCATTCCTTCCCATCTAAAAGTTTTCCCAGTAGGCGGTCAAGCCGTATATGGGAGTGTATTCATTTTGTAGCTTCGGAGGTCGCAAGGTATGTTCGCTGAGAACTGCTGTAAACCGATCATTAAAATAATAAAACCGTGCAATTGGTTTACTACAATGATCGCAGTGCTCAACCCTAGCTCCCTCTTTTTTAGTCACATGCCCACAGTGGTGGCAGCGACTGAAGTGAACAGAGTGATGCCTCATGTTCGTCTCCTCTCTTAAAGGTTAACGACTGAGTACCCACAAAATTTTCTAGCCCTTTACATCTACAAAGCTATCAGACTCTTTGTTTTTTTGCGACAAGGACTAGCTGCGTAAATAGGTGTAATTATTTAGAAAACTGTCAATTAACTTTACGCGTTATAGAAATAACCCAATGGTTTCTATAGGTTCACGAGCATTTTATGATTCAAAGATTTTACTCTTGAAAAATGAACTGTGGCCACACTGTTGTGGCCGAGAAAAGGTACGGACCTATTAGATAGAGTTTTTGTAAATATCAACGAAAGACTGAGGATCCAAAGAGGCTCCCCCAACAAGGAAGCCATCAATATTGGGCTTCTCACCTAGCTCACTAGCATTTCCTGGTTTAACACTACCACCATATAAAATGGGTGTACGCTCAGCGGTATCTCCACCAATTTCTTTTAATACTTTTCTTAAATGGGCATGAGCCTCTTCCGCAATTTCTGGTGTGGCCACTTTCCCGGTACCAATAGCCCAAACAGGCTCATAAGCCAAAGACAGAGGCTTACCCCACTGAACATGCTCCAGCCCTTGCTTGAGCTGACTTTCAATGACCTGCATGGTTTGCCCGGCCTCACGCTGCTCTAAGGTTTCACCCACACATAACATGGGCTCAATACTATTATTTTGCAGACACAAAACCTTTTTAGCCAATTGATCATCCGTCTCGTTGAAAACCTGTCTGCGCTCACTATGCCCAACAAGGCAATGAGTACACCCTAACTCACTCAAAACCTTCGCTGAATTTTCACCCGTAAAGGCGCCCTCTTCTTCGAAGTAAACATTCTGAGCTCCCCAATGGATCGCTAAATTCTTAATTTGGTGAGCCACAGCACCCAACGTTAAAGCCGGAAGGAACAACATAAACTTCTTTTGATCCGTATCCGCCACCTGCGATTGAAACTGCTGAAGAAATTCAGCAGCCTCTTTTGGCCCTTTATTGAGTTTCCAATTTCCAGCGACATATTGAATAGACATAGTGTGCAGTTTCCTATTTTACGATGTGATCTTTAAATTTCCCCTGAAGAGCTAATAGCCCAGGCATGGGAACACCTTGAAGGTACTCTAAACTCGCTCCGCCACCAGTTGAGATATGAGTAAAATCTTTAGAAAAACCAGACTCTCGAGCTGCCGATGCAGAATCTCCACCGCCAACAATACTTACAGCTTCTGATTTGGCAATGGCTTCGGCCACAGCAAACGTGCCTTTGTTAAATAATTCATTTTCAAACACACCCATTGGGCCATTCCAAAAAATAGTCTTCGCTTGCCCCAAATATTCAGCATAGGTTTTTATCGTCTGTGGACCAATATCCAAACCCATAAAGCCCTCTGGAACCACCACTGAATCGGTGGTCTTAACTTCATCAGCAACAGCATCAAATCGAGGAGCCACAACGTGATCCACTGGTAACAAAAGCTTTTTCTCTCGGGCTTCCATACCTTCAATCATTTTTTTTGCAAACTGAATTTGCTCCTTCTCCACCAAACTCGTACCCACGTTATTTCCTTGGGCCTTAAGAAAAGTGTAAGCCATAGCTCCACCAATTATGAAACCATCCACCTTGTTCATCAAATCTTTAATGATTGTGATTTTATCACTGACCTTCGCCCCTCCGAGCACAGCTACATAGGGGCTTTCCGCGCCACTCAAAATTCCATTCAGCGCCTCTAACTCTTTCTTCATCAAAAAGCCCATGGCTTTCTGTGAAACCGTCGCTGGCAATCCAACTATACTAGAGTGCGCCCTATGGCTGGCACCAAAGGCGTCGTTAATATAGACATCGGTGTAAGCGCTGATCGCCTCCACCAAACCTTTTTCATTTTTAGTTTCACCTGCAAAAAATCGCAAATTCTCTAACATTAAAACTTGGTGTTCTCGAAGAGTTTTTAAAAGCGCTTTTGGCGCTTCACTTAGAGGCTCTTCCACCAATACCACTTCACAATCCAAAAGCTCCTGTAGTCTTTGTGCTACAGGCTCTAAACTCAACTTTTTGCGATCTTCTTCTGTCTTAGGTCGACCAAAATGAGATCCTAAAATCACTTTGGCTCCCTGATCTCGAACGTATCTAATGGTTTCCAAGGCTCCTTGAATCCTAGAATCATCGGTGATCTGTCCATCAACAATGGGAACATTAAAATCCACTCGAATAAATACATTCTTACCCTTAAGGGCGAGTGATTCAACAAAAGGGATATCACTAAGTTTTACAGCCACGGATTAAAGACCTTTCTCATTCATGAACTTAGCAAGATCAATCATTCTGTGAGAGAAGCCCGCTTCGTTATCGTACCAAGAAAAAACTTTGGCCATGCGGTCGCCCATAACCATAGTGTTTGGAATATCAACGATGCTGGAGTTTGGGTTACCCATATAATCAACACTCACTAGCGGCTCATCTTCCACTGCTAGAACGCCCTTTAAAGAGCCTTCAGCCGCTTTTCGAAGTGCCGTATTAATGGAGTCTACAGATACGTCTTTTGTACTTTCAAAAACAAAATCCACAACACTCACATTGGGGGTTGGCACACGAACTGCCATACCATCAATTTTACCGTTAAGATCAGGTAACACCTTACCCACGGCTTTTGCAGCACCCGTTGTGGTTGGAATCATACTTACTCCCGCAGCTCGTGCCCGGCGCAAGTCACTGTGATTGGTATCCAAAACACGTTGATCATTTGTGTAAGAGTGAATGGTTGTCATCATTCCCTTTTCAATCCCAAACTCTTCATGCAATGTCTTAGCAACAGGTGCTAAGCAGTTTGTAGTACAGCTTGCATTAGAAAGAACATGGTGACTACTTGGATCGTAATCTTCATGGTTTACACCATAAACCACTGTCATATCAGCGCCCGGAGCCGGTGCAGATACAATCACTCGCTTGGCTCCCGCTTTGATATGCTTTTCGAAATCAGATTTTTCCTTGAAAACACCCGTACACTCCATGACCAAGTTCACTTCCCATTGTTTCCAAGGAATCTTTTCTGGATCTTTTTCATGAGACACCGGGATTTTAGTTCCGTTAACTATGATGTTAGATTCATCGTAAGTCACATCACCAGGAAATCGGCCATGAGTGGAATCATACTTCAGTAGGTGTGCCACTTGCTTGATGTCACCAATATTGTTAATACCGGCAACTTCAATTTCACCTAAGCTGGCTCGATATAAAATTCTTCCAATACGTCCAAAACCATTAATGCCAACTCTTAATGCACTCACGTTTGCTCCTTTTTGTAGATCAAAAATCAATTGGCCTTAGGTATCCTCCATATACATAGAAAGTTCAAGCCTGGACCGAGCCAAAATGACTACTGATTGAGACCGACTTGACGCACGTTTTATTTGCTTCAAGGGCATGCTATAGGTACAAGAGAAAACGGCCGAAGCCGCTGAGGTCAAACACTTCATTACAAGGAGCTAACATGTCCGACTCAAATGCCTTTCAACAAGCCAGTGAAGATGTAAAAAATCTAAAGCAACGCCCTGGAAATGATGACCTTCTGTCGCTCTATGCCCTTTTCAAGCAAGCCACAGATGGAGATGTGGCTGGTAAACGCCCAGGCATGCTCGACATAAAAGGCCGTGCAAAATATGATGCATGGGCCAAATTAAAAGGCAAAAACCCCTCTGACAGCCAAGCGGAATACATCCAATTGGTGGAGAGCTTAAAAGGTAAATACGGGTTTTAACTGGACTATTCGCGAGAAAATAAACCCGAAATTAATCCAAATGAACTCGGATAGTGTCTTATCTTAGAGCAGGATGCTCAGGAGAAAGACATGCTTAGAGAAATCATCATAATACAAACCACAATGGTTTTACTTGCAGCATTGACCTATGGAAGTATTCAGTGGATCGCGAACCATAGCCTCATTGAAACAGATGAAGCTCCTAAATACGCCTACACTATAAAGTAGGCTTTTCGTCTAATTCCACTGAATTTTTGTAAACAAATTTTGAGCGTTTTGCTGTGTTTGCTCTTGCAGCTGCTCTAAAGAAATCCCTTTTAACTCAGCCACTTTCTCAGCGGTGTTAATCACGAAGCTGGGTTGGTTCTTTTTACCACGATGGGGAACTGGAGCTAAAAATGGAGCATCGGTCTCCACATGCAATCGATCCAAAGGAACACTTCTAACCGTTTCTCGAAGAGCTTCAGCATTTTTGAAAGTAACTACACCTGAAATAGAAATATTGTAGCCTAAATCCAAACACCGATGTGCCAATTCTTGGGTGCCCGTAAAGCAATGAATTATACCTTTCACTTGCCCTTCAAATTCTTTAAGAATTTCCACGGTATCGTCATCCGCATCCCTGGTATGAATTTGAACGGGAAGCGATACTTCTTTTGCCATCTGAAGCATTTTTCTAAAAACCGACTTTTGTAATTCGCGCGGTGAATTATCGTAATAATAGTCCAGTCCAATCTCACCCACACCTACCACTTCTTTTTCCTGATAAAGTGGCTTTAACTCGTCCAATAGTTTTTCATCCCAATCTTTGGCATCGTGAGGATGCATTCCTAAACAACAATGCACCGTTGGAAAATTTCTTCGCGCAATATCGAGCGCCAATGGATTGTCGTCAGGACAGGTACCTATAGTGATTATTCTATCCACGCCGGCCTCTTTCGCCGTCTTTAGACATTCCTCTTCGCTCACCTCAAGCATATTTATATGCGCATGCATATCAAGCCAACCCATGCGGACTCCCATTTACAGAGCCTAGCTCTGATTGAAAATGTATTACGAGGTCTTCCATAGCAAGTTTGCGATCTCTATGAGCCAGCAAATCTCTTTCTAAAACAATTAACTTCTGAAAGATCTCATCCCATCGACGGGAAGAAATAGCATCCTTGTCTTGACCGGCATCTCCATGAATCAGAGGCTCTAGCGAGTGATCTCTATAAAGGTGATCTCGTACAAGCTGTTGCATCACCCTAACAAATTTAAAAATAGACTCTTTATCGTCCCAAATGGGCTTCTCTAAATTCAATTGCATTAGATTTTTTTGCTCAGCAAGATTCTTAATCCATCTCTGCGCCTCTTCTCGCAATTCGGTAAAATCATCATCTTCCAGTTTAAGTAACCGAGCTACGCTCCCCTGAGCTGATCGAATTTTCCAATCTTCAGCATGAGGTACAATCGCTTTAAGATCTTGATCCGACAGTCCTCCAAATTGGACGGTTTGCGATCGAGAACGAATGGTTGCCAACAGGCCCGAGGCCAAAGAAGAGACTAAAATAAAATGTACACCCTCTGGTGGTTCCTCTAAAGATTTTAACAATGCATTGCTGGTTTGAGAATTCATCAAATGAGCCTCGTCTATAACTACAAATCGCAGACCTTGCTCGGTTCGCAACCGAATAAAACTCAAAATTTGTTGAGCCTGTTCCACTTTGATCTGCGTTCCAGAGGGAGAAACTAAAAGTAAACGCTCATGCTGCTGCTGAGCCACACGTTGGCAATGCCCACACTCACCGCAGGCGGAAACCTCAGAGCAAAACATCCGCTGAACCCAAGCCAAAGCCGCACGTTTTTTACCAACCCCTTCTGGGCCCGCAAAAATTAATGTGGGCGGGATGCGATCCCGATCCTGTAGCTCAATCAACTTTTTAAGTGGCCCCTGATGCCCAACGATTTGAAGTTTTATGACAGCCAACCTTTCTCTTTCAAGGTAGATAACAATTGGGCAAGAACCTGAGCCGGCGGATGAGAAGCATCGATCACCAACCATTTTTCTGGTTCAGAACTCGCCTGTTTTAAATAATGGTTCCTCACAGACTGATGGAACTCGAAACGTTCTCGTTCAAAGCGATCCGCATCCAGCCCACCACTGTCCGTTCTGTGCTGGCGACGCTTTTCACTCTCCTCCACAGTGAGGTCCAAAAGAACCCACAAATCGGGACTTAACCCATCTGTGGCATAATCATTGAGTTGACGAATCTTTTCTTCATTTAATTTTCGACCACCTGCCTGAAAAGCCAATGAACTTGAAGTGAAGCGGTCACACAATACCCAATCTCCCGATTCGAGATGAGGACGTATTACATTTTCTACATGCTGAGCCCGTGAGGCCTGATAAAGTAACAATTCTGTTCTTGGATGTGGCACTTCGTCTTCAATTCGAAGCAATAGAGATCGAATCTCCTCGGCCAGAGGAGTTCCTCCCGGTTCACGGGTGGTTTTGAATGGAATATTTTGCTGAACTAAGGTCTCGCAAAGCCCTTGGATCAGTGTGGATTTTCCCGAACCGTCTATACCTTCAAATACAATAAAAGCCATAGGTAGATGGATACCCCTAACCCAGTGAAAGTGACACCATTTTACAGCCTATAAGCAGGGCGTTAACTGGGTTCGACCAAAGGCGAGGTCGAGTCAACCTTTTCACAATAGAATCCGATACCTATTAAGATGAGCAAGGAAAATGTGAAGCTATTGGTTGTTGATCATGATTGGCAACTAAGTCGACAGCTAGAAAATTATTTAGAAAATCACGGATTTGAAGTGCGCTCCACCAGCTCGCTCAAACAGGGCCGTGAAGCGCTCATTGAGTGGGGACCCAAACTCATTTTGTGTGATTTAATCCTTCCCGACGGTAGCGGATTAGATCTCCTACGTATCATTAACGAGAATCCCGGATTAAAAGATAATCAACCGCATTTTATTGTGATGTCTGCTCACAACCAGGTGGAAAATATCAAAGTGGCTATTGATCAGGGTGTGAACGACTACATAGTTAAGCCTTTTGATAAAGAACAGCTGGTTCAAAGACTCTTATTTCACTGCCAGAGTCTGAAAACCCTTCCTGAATTAGAAGCTAACAACTTAGCCTTTGTTCCCGATGACACTAAAACACTTCACCTCATTCATCTGCTTTTAAAGCAAGCTTTGCATGTGGATAGTGGCATTAGCGAAACCCTATTCAAAATTTGCCAGATGCTGAGTTTAAAATCCAAGTGCGTGCGCTGTAATGTGGTTGAAGTCTTTGATGAGCAAACTGGAATCGTACGTACTTCCCACGATGATAGGAATTTTACAGATTTCGAGCTAGATTTGAGTAAGTACCCTGAAATTCTTCAGGTGAAGCACAACCCCAGAATCATTGCCATTGAAAACATTGAGAACGATGCCAACCTGAACTTTATCAAAAAGCATTTTAAGAACATAAACTTCAACTCCATGATCGTTTGCCCTCTGTTTAAAAACAGTGAATTCTACGGCGTGCTGACATTGAAGTTCCCCAACACCAAATCCACCTTCAAAGAAAGCGAAATTCGCTTTGTGGAAATCGCCTCTCAGGTCATTAGCTTGGCGCTCAGCCATAGCAATCATCAACAATTACATGTAGTTAAGTCCTCGGCCGCCTAAAGCTGCGGCTAGAAAAACCATTAGACATGGCGGGCCACATCCCCTATACTGCGTCGTCTCTGAGGAGGACCAAACAAAATGGCCATTACTTTTTTATCTATTCTACATATCGTTTTTGTTGTCGCATTGATCGGACTCGTCTTGCTACAGGACTCCAAAGGTGGAGCCATGGGCATGTTTGGCGGCGGCGGTGGCTCCAGTAACGTTTTTGGTGGCTCCGGTGGTGGAAACTTTCTAATTACAGCAACTAAATGGGTGGCTATTTGTTTTGCTTGTAGTTGTTTAGCCTTAGTTTGGATCACAAGTAAGAAGTCGGACAGTGTTATGGATAATTATATCCCCACTCAAACGACCGAATCCGCTCCGGCTGAAAACCCTGCAAACTTAGGAACTTCGGAAGCTCCTCAAGAGGGCGCTACTGAGCCCACTCCTGCTGGAAACTAAATTCCAATATGCGTGGCAGCTCTATCGTAGGAGTAACCTGTTCCATCATTGCAATAGCCATTGCGGGTTACTCCATATTTAAACCCGGCCCGACGCCCCCTGAAGAAATTTATTCTGCCCTACATCCAAGTTCAAAGCTTCCATTAGCCAAGGTGGTATCTATTCAAGGGCGATGGTTAAGGCAACACAGTCAGGTGGGAGAACCAAAAGCCCTATTTACCGGAGATCAATTATTCCACCTCGATAGCGTTTCCAATGATATGAAGGGTCAGCTTGAATTGGAGTTTTTAAATTCTGGTACTCAAGCCACCTTAAGTTCCAATAGCCGATTTTTTTTAGAGCTCTGGGATGTCAATAAATCCACAAGCCCAATTTTCTTTCACCTAGAGTCTGGACAGGTGGCCTCTGCAAAAGACGTAAGAAAGGGCCAGCTCTTTTTAATTCAAAATGGTCAATTACAAACTTTTTCGATCACACAACAAGAGGGTATGGCCTTAATTGATCCACAATCGCCCAGAAAAGCCTTAGGAATTGTGGTTAAACCTGCCAATCTCTTACAGGACAATGAAAACAACTCCTCTGCCTCACAGCCCAACATAAAGAAAATCACCGAGGAGACCATTGATCAATACCTCGATCAATCCATGCAAGAAATGAGTACTGACTTTGCTCGATGCCAAGCCAATCGAATTAAGGATGTTGGCCCTCTTTCCGGTCAAATTCTTGTAGGCATAAAAGTAGTTCCTGAGGGCGAAGTAAAAGAAATCAAAATTATAAAGAGTGAAATTAGTGATGTCGCATTGGTCAGCTGTGTAAAGTCGGTATTGGCCCGATTAAAAATCCAATCTTTTGAAGGCAGACCCGTATATCGCTCCTACCCCATAGACTTTGAGTGAAACCAGATCGGCTTCCCACAGCCATTTATCGATAATCGTGTGTGTAATCTATAAGTTCTGGAACCCAAGGCTCGAAAGTACCTTCCAACTCATAGACCCTTCCACCCACCTGAGTCACCGCCGCCTTGGGAATCATAGATAAACTAAAGAGCTCATGAATCATCCCATGTTCTTTTAACTTAGGAAGTATCGCTTCAACTGTTTCGAAAGATAGAATCTTCCGTCGAACCAAATCATCAATACTCCACTCCAGTTCATCTCGAGTGAACTCAAAATTGGTCAAAAGATCTTGGGCGACCGACAACAGTTGATCAAAACCAAGGCGACGATCTTGATGTAGATCCAATGCCGTTTGAAAACTATTAAAACTCGGCATAAGACGTCGGCCAAACTTTAGGTAATACTCTGAATCCGTATCATCAGCTAAATTAATATAGATTTTCTCTACAGGGTCATCCGCGGGAATTTGCTCTTGTAGTGAAAAAATTGTGTCCATTTGGCTGCCCACCACATGGAAGTGCCGCAAAATCGCCTTCAATTCATCTTTTGATCGCCTTCGAGCACATATATCTGAATAAAGTGAGTAGATCACGGCATCCGACTCGGAGTCATCGCCCCATAAAATTTGACGAACATTATCTTTTAGGCGAATCCGCATCTGCATGAGAGCTTGCAACTTATAGCCCACTTGTTTTGTTAAACGCCACAGACGCTTTGGCCTCAAGTTCTGCATATTATCTTTGCAAAAGATTCCGTAGGGTTCCACCCCATCCAATTGAACTTTTTCATGAATTTTAGACTCAAGTTGCGGAGGAGACGCCGTAATAAAATAGATTGCTAGCCCTTTATTATCTTTGTACTTTTCCTCGACATAATCTTTTAAAGCAAGTGCTAGAGAGGCTGTGCCCGGTACGTTCTTCTTTTGAAACGCCTTTTCCATGGCTGTTCTAATCAGCCCTTTCACGGTCTCGAATTTTGTATCCAGGTAGGTTTTATCTAAATCCCAAACGAAAACTTCTTCGGATTGTAACTCAATTTTAGGCTTATTATAGGAAAAGAAGACGACGTCCCCCATTACCTCTGCTCTATCTCGCCAATCCGACATACTTTCCTCTACAGTGCTAAAATCAAAAATACGGCCAAACTACCGATGAACGCAAGAGAAGTCGTTAATGATTTCTTTTCTTCAATTTCTCGTTCCCTGGGAGGCAATCCCTCTTTCGTAGAATGCGCACTTACAGTAGGCAGATCACTGGTTTCACCCTCAAAAATATCTCTGAGTCTCTGATACTCTTTTGGAAATTTTGCAAGTGTACCTGTTTCTAATTTAGAAGTTCCAATCACTTTAGATATCTCAACAGTCACAACTTCATTATCCACGTAAACCACTTTCCCTACCCCCACCAAGCTCTCCTTCACTCCTCCATCGAAAAGTGGTCTTAGGCTTGTAGCTTTTAGGGATATAAAATCCACGGGATCGCCAGGTAACATTTCGGAACTCAACCCCACTTGAACTTTAACTAAACTTTTATCACCCTCTTGATAAACGGTTTGGCCTATAAACCGATCTTCAAAAACAAACCCCTGGTAAGGCCAAATGGAAACAAAATCCTGAATAAGCAGTTTGGACAGTTTAGGCAGCTGCTCGGAAGCTGGAATTGAGGGATGAAGTTTTCTTTCTCCCTGCCAAACCACCTGCCCATACTCTCCCTCATAGGCCCTAAACTTTAAAACTCTATGGTCTAATTCAATACTCACTAAAACATGGGCATCTAGCAATCGCCCTAAAATAATCACATCCGAAGGAGACAATTCTCCTCTGGGCTGAAAGGCATCTTTTTTACTCAAAAAAGACTTCGTAGCTACTAGAAACCGCTTATCCTTAGTCAATTCACCTCGAACTTCCCACCACGCCTTCTCGGCAACTTCAAAAAGCTCCGACTCCACTTTTAACGGAAACACGGTGACCCTACGGAAAAGCTGTATATCCCTTGCCCAAGAAAGACAGCTTAGAGTTTGAATGAAGACAAAAACGAAAAGAAACTTCATGGGGTTATTATTCACCCTGGCACCACTTCCAATCAATCTTCTTTGCTGGAAACTCTACCCACCCTTCGGATTTAGGATAACCCTTTGGCTTTGCCTCACACTGCTTCACAGACTTAAGTATTGCGGTGAAAGCACATATGAACGCATCAAAGCAGTGACTGTCTGAAACCATCAATCGAACATCTTGGCTATAGAGGAATGCCACGTTCTTTTCTGAAAGTTTCTCTAAGATGGCTCTACGTATGGTTTCCCCTTCTACGGAGTGCTTATGACTTCTCAGATAGGACTTCTGAATCCCTAAAGATCTCCCAATACGCCATAAACTGAGGCGAGGATAAACCTCCATGGTCTTTAACTTGAGTCGACGCTGGATGAACTGACCTCTCGCAAAAACTGGCGCTAAATTAGCTCCAAGAGCATGTGAGGGATGAAACGCCTCTTCTAAAGAGCTAGAAATATAGGTTTCAGTACATCTCTCTGTATAGGGAGTAAAAAGCTTTTTGGGGCGTTTCTGCTTATTCCTTTTATTATAAGAATCCCACAACCATGAAATTTCAGGCTCGGAACAAAGTTCATACCCTGGACATTTTAATCTGCACCTTAAACACTTAGGTAAAGTTAACGGGACATCAAAGGCCACCTGGTTCAATGGCTGAAAATCCTGAGTCAGATGTTGATGTATCTTCAAATCCCCTGAGATCTTTTCATCGCTTTTAATTTTATCAATTAAATGGCTAAGAAACACCTTCCGGTGCTTTGGGTAATACTCCATGATGGCAATGGCAGCTTTGTCCGTTTTACCTCCGGCTAATGAGATACCCGCAAATCTTTTAACATCTAAGTCGTCTTTCAACTTGTTAGAAACTGAATCTCTAGTGGTTGAAAGTTTTCGTTTTGACATGATTCCATTACCCTCTGTCTGGTATTCGGCTCTGTCATTACCAGAACACATCCTCCGCCACCGGCTCCACATATTTTAACGGATAAAGCCCCTGAGTTCATAGTGATCTCTCTTAATTTTTCAATTTCCGGGCTGGAAAAACACTTTGCTAGCTGAATTCGGGCTTCATATTCTTGATTAAAAAGCTCTGGCAAAGCATCATACTGCTTTTCCTTTAACACTCCATAAAGCATATGTGTTATGCGATTGATCTCATTGAGAGCGGCAATGACCTTTTGATCGCCTTCGATGACAGATTTAAAAACACTCCAATTGTTGATTCCCGAGTGATGAGCCTTACCTGTATCCACCAAGAAAAAGCTTTTGTTAAAAAATGTGGAATCAAAGTCAATGTTTTCCACTTCAGGCCCTAAAGCGCCAAACCGAATGCAGTTTAATCCCACATTTGCCGCTGGGAAATGATCCTGCATACCTGTTGGTGTTTTCAAAACCTTCGCTTCCAAATTAGCCGCTAATGTCGCCAACTCTACAAGCTCTAAAGTTTTACCTGTCTTTTGCAAGTAAGCCTGAATGATAGCGACACACAAACTTGAGCTTCCACCCAATCCACCACCGACCGGGGACTGAGAATGAGTACGAATTGAGTATCCTCCAACATCTCCGAAGTACTCTGCTACCACTTGAACCAATAGAACTTCTGGATCTTTAGATTTAACAAAGTCGTCATGATTACTATAGGTCTTTTCAAAATTAAGGTTCTCTATCTTGCAATGGATTTCCCCATCTTCTCTTGAACTCAGTTTCACATTAGAAAATATGCTGATAGAGCAATTGATGGTCATCGCTTTATCAATCAACAAATAGATCGGCCAAAAATCTAAGGTTCCCCCGGCTAAATCCACACGAGTGGGAGTCTGCTTCTGAATTTCCATAACATCTATTCCTTCAACGACTTTACAAAGTCCTCACGTGACCACTTCATCTTATCAAATTGCTCTCTATCCACAATAAAAACTATTGGACGATCATCGCGGAACAAAAACACTTCTTCATCAACCTGTTTGTACTTCAATTGCAGAACCTGCCCCTCCGACAACTCTATCCTGGCAAACACAAAGGTATCTTGATCTGGCTCTACTCTTTGAGTCTTTTTCGCCTTCAGATCTCTAAGTCCGGAAATATATTTATTCACCTGTCCGGTTTTAGCGACAACACCATGCGAATCGACCCAACCTTCTCCTCTTTTTTCTATCAAGAAAGTATTTTCCCCAAACCTAAAGTCAATAGACTGAATTTCCATAATTTCTTGACCGAACACAAAATCATCGGCCCATTCCTCTGGTCTAATGGGAATGACCGTAGACCAAGTTGAATTCACCACCGCATAGCGACCATCACCCAACATAACAAAATTCTTTCCACCCACGGCCTGTTGGGTTGCAACAGTCACTTCAATTAAATCATCCCAATTCATCTTAAGGGTGTATTTACTAAAACTGACAGTGGGGTCAGACTCCAACCAAGTTAATACTGAGTCTCGGCTCAATAGATTTTCGAGCAATGTGAGTTCAGCATAGGAGGCCTTGTCAGAAAAAGGCTCTTGCATTCTCCATAACCCAGAAACCTTTGCGAACTTGATATATTGACCATTTGGAAATTGAATTTCGATTTTCTCGGCAGTGTCCAATTTGCATTCGAAGCATAGTACTTTTTGAGACCTATCTTTCCGGTCCTGTTCAGAGGCATCTATAACAACCCAAGTAATAGCAAGAATAGCCACTAAGGCTTGAATCACTAATTTCTTTTTCAACTTACTTTCGCCCTTTTACCCACGCTATAACGGTGGCCAAAAATAGTAAAACGGGAAACATCAATGATAGACCAAAAAACCCCGCAGTCTGCATCCTGGCCAAAAATATAGGCTCATTTTGGACCTGCTTGGAGGGAATCACAGTAAGAGATTGATCACCAAAAAGATTCGACAAAACACTTATAAGAAAGTTTTTATTGTAAAATACCGGCAAATAGGAGTCGGTTAACCAATCCGAATCACCTACCAAGACAATCTGCCCTCCCGCACTGCCACTACTGGTGGTGGCTACAACATGACTCTTAAACTCGGGCTCAAAATTCATATTCTGAATTTTCTCTACAGCAAAAGACTGCTCACCGGAGTAAACTAAATGATCGACGCTCCAACTTTTTTCACCTGGAGTTTCCGTCAATGAAGTGGCTAATTCAAATAACAATGTTCCTCCAGTTAGAGATTTTACTATGCTATTTTGAGAGTTAAATTGGCTCGTCGCCAAAAATGTATCTCCCTGATTGCCCTTTATTTTTAAAATGTAATTACCCGTAATTGCGAGAGAATATTTGTTCAATAACTCCCCTAGATTCGTTTTTTTATCGGGATCTAAAGCCACGATAAGCTTTCCACCACCATCTAAAAACTGCTCCAGTAAATCTAACTCGGCCTTTAAAAAGGGAGTTCTTGGCCCAGCAATTAGAAGAGCTTCGATGCCTTCTAGACTCTGCTGCTGGAGTAAACTCACTTCTATGGTTTCTATTTTCAAACCTTGCATTTGTTGACTCAGAAATACCAATTCACCGGAGTTGGTTGCCCTCCACTCGCCATGATTAATAACCAGACCCAATCTTTTACTCTGCCTCGAAAAACATCCATTAATAGCTTGAGCAAATTCCACTTCACTATGAGGGTGAGAGATTTCATGCCTTTCACCATTACAGGAAATATAAGCCAATACATTATTCACTGATCGCTGCTTCGAAGACTCTATTATTTCCTGAACCACCGTTACGTCGGTATACATGTTAAACAGCCTAAACTCTCCGGCCATGGCAGATTTTTGTTTTGCCAAAGAAAATAGTCTTTTTAAGCTATTCACTTTAAGTTTATCTCGATCCCCTCTATGCAATACAAGTACATCAAAATGACTTCGCACTTTTTCAATGAGCTCTACCGACTGCGGGGATAGACCTAAAATCCGACTACGAGTTAAATCCATAACCAGAGGATTCTTGACAACCAAATAATTTGCTAAAACTAATCCTGCAATCAAAATCAAAAATTGTACGCTTGTACTTAAACTATTCTTAGTATTTCTATGCCTAAAAAATGACATAGTGGTTTGTCGATAATAATAGAACAGAAATCCTAATATAATGAAGCTCAGTCCCAGGGGAATAAACATAAAAGGCATCCAAGAGCCCATCACATATCTGACACCTATAGTGGTCAGAAAAAGTAGTCCAGCTATAACAAGAGCCATCCAAGTGAGTCGTTTTTGTCTCATTGCCACCTCTCCGCCTGAATCATTCTCTCACTTAAAAATAGAAAAATAACCACCACTGAGAAAAGACCAAAAATGGAAGACAAATGAAACTCACCCATAAATAGGTAGTTCACCTTAGTCATTACATCTACTTGCTGAAGAAGGTCTGCTATCAATGCTGATGTGGCATCCCAACTAAAACCGGCAATCAAAAATAGACTTAAATTCAAAAGAAACCCAAGACCAACAGCAACCATGGGCGAATGCGTGAGGCTAGACGCAAATAGACTCATAGAAACGTAAACGGCGACCAAAAGAGAAAATCCTAAAAATGATGAGAGCATAGCCATAACGTCCATATCTACATAGAAACTGAGGACCATCGGAAAAAAGAAAGCACAAGCCAGAAGAAGTAAACCCAAACCCCATCCAGCAAAGAATTTTCCGACAATGATCTGATAGGGATGAATTGGAGCTGTCATCAATAATTCAAAAGTATGAGACTTCCTCTCCCCCGAAATAAAACCCATGATCAAAATGGGAATCACTAAAATTAACAAAATAACGATCCAACTAAAATAAGACATCATCAGTTGGCTATGAATATTTAACAGACCTGTTTGCCCTGGCTGACTCGCTAAAATTGAGCTTTGCTGATAAGTTAATGTTAGATTTATAAAGATCACTGACCAAAACAAGGCACAGAGAGAAAGAATAACCAACAGCCTGGGGCTTTTTAAGCGGCTAAAAAAATCGCGTTTAAAGATGACTTTAACGGGTTTCATTGGCTTGCTCCGATGTCATTTGAACGAAAATTTCTTCGAGCGAACTATCATCCACTCGCATAGACGATATTCCACCGAAAATTTCGATCATTGACTGCGATAGTTTAGAATTCTCTAAATCGTCTTTAACCTCAAAGCTCACCTCATTTCCATTCACTTTGACTCTTTCGCCAAATTTCCGAAATAGAAGATCGAATTGATCTTGAGAAGGCTTTGTTGAAACCGTAAAATAGACCCTTTTATTATTCTTCCATTTTGACAAATGTCCAATAGACTCTCGCGCTATAATCTGACCTTTATTTATTATTATCACCTGATCACAAGTCTTTTCCACTTCCGTCAAAATATGCGTGGAAATAAAAATGGTATGATCCTTCTTTAGCTCCAATATCAAATCTCGTATCTCAATCATTTGAACCGGATCCAAACCGATGGTCGGCTCATCTAAAATTAAAACATCTGGATTGTGAACCATCGCCTGAGCGATTCCCACTCTTTGCTTAAAACCTTTCGAAAGATGTAAGATACGCTTATGAACCACTTCAGCTAGTCCTAACCTATCCACCACAAAGGAAATACGCTCAGCACTCGAATGATCCAACCGGAGATCCGCACAAAACTTTAAATAATCATAAACCCGCATGGACTCATAAAGAGGAGGATTCTCTGGCAAATAGCCTATTTTTTGTTTTGCCGGAACTGGGTTCTCCCAAATATCTATATCTGCGATTTTTACTTGCCCTTGAGTGGGCGGTAAAAACCCGGTCATAATTTTCATTATGGTGGATTTCCCGGCACCGTTGGGCCCAAGAAGACCAATGACATGCCCCTTACCCAGATCGAAGCTCACTCCTTTTAGGGCTTCAACAGGACCATAGTTTTTATAGACATTTTTGACCTCAATCATTTCACAACTCCAATTACTATTGTGCACAAAATCGGTCTTTCTAGTGATATGCAATGCGCAAAACTAGGTGATTCCCACTCGCATCACTTGTTCACTTTGATAGTTCACCCGACCAGCCTTATCTCCTTTGATGGGACGTACAAATCGTACTTCAGTGTAAATGATGTCGAACTTGTCACCTCGAGCCTTTTCCAACTTACTTCTAAACTGAAACCCCACCAATTCCTGGCCTGCCCGAAATAGAAGCGCCTCTGAAATCTTATGTTTCTTTGGCCTTTCAATCACTCCGTGCACACCAGGGTAATCACGAAGATGTAACCATATATGCCAAGGCTTGGCAGCTCTTATCAATGCTAAATTCTCTTTTGCGGATCGACCCAGATTTAAAACCACACCTTGCTTTTCATCCAACCAGACTCTACGCCCCCTCGCTCCCGAGTGGTCCATAAGGTTCTTTTTCGCCTGATTGTCACGAACTTTAAAATCGATTTCTCCAGATTCCAGTCGTAGCAATTGAGCCTCTAACTCTTTTAAGCGATTCTTAGCCCCATCTACTTTGCCGAGTGCATGCTTATGCTTCTCATAGGCTCTGGTGATGTTTTCTCCTAAAGATAATTCTTTATCTATAAGCACTTCCCACTTTTCGGGCACTTCTAGAGACTGATTCCCTTTGAGCCATTCTCCCAACTCTAACCACTTTCCGTCCAAGTTTAATCCAGCTGTTACTTTTTCCATCGCCTTTTTAATTTTGTTTATTTGCTTCTTCTTATCCTGACTGTTTTGGCTGGCCTTTTGCTCTTTTGCCCCGCCTAGCCATTCTTTACGGATGACGTTATTGTCCCTGGCTTCAACCTTTGCGTAAGAAGAGGCTCTCTTCTCCAATGGCAGAACCTTGTTCACACTCACGCTTTTACCCTCAGAATTCTGAGCTATAATATTTTTACCCTGATTAAATAGTCGAATCTGAAGCGAGCAAACCAGCCCCTCCGAGTTTTCGAAATCCAATTCCACCACTCGACCGTAAGACTCCAGCCTACGGAAAGTGGATAGCCGGCAACCCACAAAGTACTTTTTAACAAACAGCTGAATGGGTTTTTGTTGCTTTTTAACGGGTGGCTTTTTCCCAGACCATAGAATCATCAACAGAGACCGGTGCCTAAGGTCCATAGCTATCCAACTCATAGCCCCTTCAACATAAAAACCGAGGAAGTATTGATCTTGACCCACAATTACATCGGTGAGGCGGTGCCCAACCAATGGCCTCATTTCATCCAGCAAATTGTCTAATTCTGATTCGTTTACAGACTTCATACCCTAGGACTCGCGTGGGGTTTTTAATAAATCGTATGCAAATCTATTAAAGCATAAAAAAATTCTCCGATAAATAATGCAGTTAGGGATATAGACAATGAAAGTAGAAATTCAAGATCAACTATTTTGCTTATTCAAAGAATCCTTGGAGATTTCGGGCGTACTCTATGAGACCGAAGAGGAATTTGTTTCATTTGTTGTGGAAAGATATATTGAATCTACAAACCTCCTAGATCGGGTTCCCCTGGCGTTTATAGACGACTTCAAAGAAGACCTGGCCAACGATGTTTATGACATGCTCCTCAAAACCACCTACGGCCATTTCAGCCTCAAAGAGTATAGAAAAAGCAAATCAAAATCTACCTAGACTTACGGCCAGACCTTCGCTATTCCAGGGGGATGAAATACTTATCCCCAATGACTCGAAGAGAATTTATTATTTTTATGGGTGCATCCGCTGCCAGCCACAGCTTTTTATCAGGCTGTCAATCCTCGGCCAAAAATCAGTGGGTCTTCCAACCCATCCCGGCTTCAGACAAAGATGATTTGATTCTCGCTGAAGGCTTCACAAAGCAAATTCTAATAAGTGAAATGGATCCGCTTAAAAATGATGAATTGTTTGGCACAAATAACGATTACACCTCTTTTATGCCATTAGACTCGAGTGGAACCGAAGCTTTGCTTTGGGTGAATCATGAGTATTTCAACCCTCTGTTTGTGACGGGCTTCCATCCTTCAAATAAAAACTTTAAGAGGACCAAAGAGCAAGTGGATAAAGAACAAAGCCTAATGGGCGGATCGGTTCTTCATATTCGTAAGACGAAGGGTCAATGGGTGGTGGACACTCAATCGTCTTACACTCAAAGATATTCCGCTCAGCGTTCTTTTGAACTCATAGCACCAAGAAAAATTCAGGGTACCAATAAAGCTGTGGGAATGGTGGCTAATTGCGCCGGTGGACAAACTCCATGGGGTACATTTCTTTCCTGCGAAGAGAATTTTGATAACTTTTACGGGAATGTAGTGTTTAAAGATGGACAACGTCAGGTGGTTCGCAAAAGAAAGAAAGAATCCATGTGGCTCGACTTTTACAATCACCCTTCCGAGCATTATGGTTGGGTCTGTGAAATTGACCCTAAAAAGAAAACAGCAAAAAAACTGACTGCACTTGGTCGTTTCGCCCACGAAAGTGCCACCGTTCACCCCCTTCCGGATGGTCGTGTTGTGGTTTACAGTGGCGACGATAAGGCCGACCAATGCCTTTACCGGTTCATTAGCGAAAAACCGAATTCCCTTGAAACGGGCGAACTCTTTGTAGCTGATATTGAAAACGGTAAATGGATTAGCCTCGATCGCGAAAGCCAGCCACGTCTACAAAAGGCTTTTACCGATCAAACGGAACTCCTCATCCGATGCCGGGAAGCTGCCAAAATAGTCGGCGGAACTCCATTGGATCGACCCGAAGATGTTGAAATACATCCTAAATCTGGCGAGGTGTTTGTTGCTCTCACCAATAATAAAAAGCGTGGTAACCTTCATGGGTCCATTTTAAAGATTGCTCCAAAAGACGGCGACCACACTGCCGAGCACTTTTCCGCATCGACGTTTATTGCTGGTGGAGAAGAAACCGGTTTCTCTTGTCCTGATAACTTGGCGTTCGACAAAAAAGGAAACCTCTGGATTTGCTGTGATGTTTCCACAGGCTCTATGAACAAGGGCGAATATGCCCCTTTCAAAAACAATGGACTTTTCTATGTTCCTTTGACGGGCCCCCATGCCGGAAAAGCTCATAGGGTAGCCTCCGGACCGACAGATTCGGAGCTCACAGGGCTTTCTTTTGCCGACGATGGGGAAACTCTTTTTCTCTCGGTACAGCACCCCGGCGAATCTTCCAAAAGTCTCAACCAATTGACCAGTGGTTGGCCTGAGTTCAACGGCAAGCCTCCCAAGTCTTCGGTTGTGGTACTTAGTGGTCCAACGCTTAAACAACTTCTGGCTTAACCTAGAGACTGTCTGCGTTTTGGGCAGTCCTTGTATTCCTTTCAACACAAGCCATTTTTTTTCCATTGAAATTTTTAATTTTGATTTGAAATACCATTCATTTTCGTTTCACATCTGGGACACTCCAAACTCCCACTGAACCAAGTCTAAGATTTGGCAAGAGTGTTGCTTAAGTGTTCCTTGAGGTGAATGGTATGAGTTCTTTTGTGGGTACAGTTACAATCTGTCTATTTGTTCTATCTAGTGTGATCTATCAACCTAGCTTTGCTGAAGGCCAAAATCAAAATGGCAGCACTGTCGAGACTGAGGCTGAAACATCCGATAACAGTGGCGGCTGGACATGGAGATCCCTTTTTGTATGGCTGGGATCAGACGACCAAAAAAATGATGAGGCCGAAGAGCCTGAACAAAGTGAAAGCTCTAAAGGAGATCAAGATAACTCCACAGCGATAGCCACAACCACAGAAGAAGCCACACCTTCCGCAGAAAACCCAACAGGCTCTTCGGATGCGATGGAGGATGAATGGGTTTATAATTCCCCTTACTTACCCACTCGCCTAGATGATCTCTTCGAACAACTTTCAGAAGGCACGGTGATTCCTTATGAGATTCCAAACATAAATGTTTCGGATATTGACGACGAGAGAAACTCTCCCCCTTCTTTTACTATTTTCAATCAGGAATTCTCAGCCGACCAAGAAGAACCCGGCCCGGAGTATGCAGACGAACTGCTCAACTTCATGAGTCAAAGAAGACCATTAACGGGTGATTCCAGGAAAATAAACCGTTATTCCTCTTACTCGACCACTTTCTCATTTCCTGAAAAGATGCACTTGAGTCTCGCCCCAGAAACCAGAGTGATAGGACCCCATAAGCAAAAAGACTCTCTTCGCAATCAAATCGACTACTATCCGACCATCTTTAGGTACATTCTATTTGCCGCAGATGAAGCCGCACGAGGGTTTACAGATGACCCTGAATCTAATCCCTATCTTAGAACCGACCCCAATATGAATTTCACTTATTACACTTGGCTCGTAGCTGCGCTAGCAACCCCCCATCACGAGAGCCGACTCCACCATTTCATAAAAGGTTCTGGGGAAGTATGTAACCCTGATCTCAATGGACTCAAAGTTTATGATCCAGGAGGCAGATACCAAAAGGTTATGAATCAAGCTTATAAAGATCCATATAATGTTCTAGCTCCGGATTGCGAATTCATTAAAAATGAACCCATTTTAAATAAAATTTTGACGAGTGGTGACTACTCTGACTTTGGGTTTATGCAGTTGAACATTTATCATCAACGAAAGTTTATTGATCCAAACTATGCATTCCACCTCAAGCGCACAATAATGGCTGGGATTAAATATCTATGGGACAGCAATGGTTCCGGTGGATATGTAGGTTTCAGAGAAAACTTTAAAGACTACAATTGTGCCGCCTATAATCCCACTTTTGATTTCTACAGTGACCCTTTTTATGAAGACATCGTGAGTGAAAGTACTGGCGAAACAAAACGAAGATATCAACCCAACACTTTATCACAAGTTTACTTTAACTTGATTCGTGCCGGCTGGGCTGCCTACAACCAAGGAAATATTCTAGAGAAGTCGGTTTGCCGAATTGCTAATAGTAATGCCTGGGACACTCCCTTTCTTCATACTTTAAACTCAATTGTAAAGTACAACACCAGTGTCTATCATAAGGGTCTGCACCCAGATACCGACGAATATAAAGCCTTCCTTGAAATCGTCTATAACTTTAGAAGAATTTTTCTAACGAAAAAGCTTCGAGACTCCATGCCTGAGAAAGACTACTACATCAATAAAGTTCTAGCCAAAGAACGAAATCATTCGGTAATGCTTGATGATCCAGTCACTCATCTTGGATTTGAAGCCAATTACCTACTGACGACAAACTCCACCACACTACATAACTCCCCGTCGAAGTTGGACAGTAATGGTGCGACCACTCAATGTGGAATTTTAGAGCGTCCTAAAAAAATGAGTCTTGTGAAACTGCAGGTTATGGAATCAACCATCAACGAAAACACGGGTGTTCCTTATGCCAAAATAAAACTTCCCAAGTATGACCTTATGGCACGAAAGATAGATCCTAGCTACATCACTTTAAAAGAAGGTAAATCAGCAATTAACGTAAGAACGTCTCCGGAAACCATAGGTACCACATGTCGGCCCGAATACTTAGCTCAGTATCCCAATGCGAAACACAACTGCGCCGGCCGGTGGGACTCCGAGGAATCCACTGCAAAGGAGCATGCTTCAGAAAGCAGGGAAGACCCAACTGTAGAAGCTATAGAATATCCCAACGAAATTCCATTTTTTAAATTCAAAGGCTCTTACCCTGTGGTGGATTACACAAAAGACAAAAAGTGGATTAAATTCCGCATCGGCAACTCGGGAAGATCCGACAAAGATTTTGCATGGATCTACCGTCCCCTCGTAGATGAGAAAATCGATGAAGACGGTTCAAGTAGAGCACACCTCTGCAACACAGATACCTTTTACATTGATGCGCGTAACATCGCCAAGATGTATGAGAAACCTCTCCTCGCCCGACTAAAAAGCGGTGTCAATCGATCGAATATCTACTTACTCCATTCTACCCGTTCAAGAGTTATCGATACACTTTACTCAATTGATTGGCGGCCGAATGAGCAAAAGTATGTCATAGTCTTGAGTGAGATCTCAGACAACGAAGGCATACTGTGGTACAAGGTGCAAAATATGAATGGCGACATTGGCTTTATGAAGTATGATGATTTGGAAACTTCTCCAGCTGATGTGAGCAGTGAAACTTTTGACTTGGATACTGTGATTGGAGACTCCTTTGAAGGATAATCTTAAACTCATTTTAATTACTCTAGTAGGATTGGGACTGGCCATTGCCAACAGTCACCTTAGCCCAGCTCCAGACCTTGAATCTTCTAAGGAGCATGCCACTCCTGTCGAAGAGGGCAAAAAAAATGAGCCCTTTATAAAAGCAAAAAAACGATTAGAGAAATCTTTGAAAAAAGATCCTGAAGCAGCACTTCAGCAATTACAGGCGCGGCCTGGTACAATAATCAATACGGCTCTTTTTGAACTTGTAAAAGAAAGTACCACTATATCCGGAGGGATTATCGAACCTATATTTGATAGCCATGCCTTTATTGAGTCTTCCTCAGAGGAACCAGATCATCTTATGCAAGACGCCCAATTGGCTGTTAACACCCTCACCGATTGCCTAAGCGATCAAGTTTGTGGCTTTGAGAGTCTCCTTAGAAACAATGAGCGGGGATTTTTTGATCGTTATAATACGCCCGTACATGACACTCTAGACAACGCTCTTGCGATCATAGATCGCCTCGATGAATTAGGTCTATCGGATACTCCTGATATGACAACCCTCCTCAATGCCATGAGTGTGCAGCATGGACGCATACCTTTGACCGCTCTTAAAATAGCTTTGGCTCGCCATCCAAGCCAAATCCCATTTGATCAAGTCTTTCAAAAAGGCCATGAACTCAAAGGTCAAACTAAAGGTCGGTTTTTTGGTGAACTCGCTAAAGCACGATTGGATGCTATTGCTCCTGATGTCTATACGGAATTTAAAGTGGAACTGGAAAGAGTTTTGAAAGATTCAACGGATCGACAAGCCACACTTGTTGCCCGTATGCATATTAAGGATATGAAGTTAAATAATAGTGAATTTTTAGCTTTGCATAGAGCTTCTTGCCATTATTTGCTAAATGCTGGTGATGAGTCTACGGCTCGATATTTTCTGAGGGAATTTGATCGCCAATCTTCTGGTAGAAATCTCCATGTGAACTCCAGCCAGTTGTGCCAATAAATCTGGTAATTAATAAATCAGAGTCCATAGATCCAACCCAAATGGACCATCTCAACATCAACATAAATGCTTAACGACAGTTAGGAAAAGACAACATGAAACACATACTTTGGATTCAATTACTTTTTGTGGTGGGTTGCAGCTCATTAGGTCATGAAAACTTGAAAAATGAATCGCTGTCTTTATCGAAGGACAAATACACAGCTAACTGCCGCGTATTAAATGTTGAGAAACAAGCCCTGCATAACCTAAAGCCTATCGAGAACACTCAATCCTTTGAAGCCACTATCGAAGGTGTGAGGATTGGAGTTTCTATGGAAGATCCTTTTATAGTCTCTCATTCTTCAAAGAACATTATTTTAAGATGGAATTACTACTTTCTAACATCTAACGCTAAATTCACTTCCTACAGGCAAGAACGGCACCTGCAAAAGGGACAAGCCGGATATGGAGAGTTCCTTGTAGCTTTCTCCCACCTTAGTGAACCCAACTATGAGCAGCATATTGCTTCTTTTCAAAACAAAGATGGCAAAGAACTCAAATTGTATTGCATGACTACGGTCACCGAAGGTGATGCTAGAAAAAAGATCATTCTAAAAAAGAGAGCTGGAAAATTCTATCGAGATGTAGTGGCTAACTAATACTGAGGAAGGATAACTATTCTTCCTCACCATCGCCATCATCATCACCTAAACTGCCCAAACCGTATTTTTCCACGCGATATCGCATAGATCTAAAAGAGATGTTAAGAAGTTTAGCCGCCTTCTTCTTCACTCCGCCAGAGGTATGAATGGCCTTGATAAGTAGTTCTTTTTCAATTTGGCCCATCACTTTATCAAGCTCTATACCTTCGTCGGTCACTTCAATTTCATTGCTGGAAGCCATCTTTCTCCCTGAAGGAGTATTTACAAATGGCGGCAATGATTCCGGCAAAATGGTACTTCCGCCTTCGAGGGCAACAGTGCGCTCAATGATATTTTCAAGCTCCCGAACATTACCTTTGTAATCATATTTTTTCAGAAGCTCCATAGCTTCAGCACTGATCCCACTGATTTTTCTTGTCATAGCATCATTGTATTTCTTTAAAAAATGATTCGCTAAAATGGGGATATCATCTTTGCGATCTCGAAGAGGAGGCGTTTCAATTTTAATTACATTCAATCGGTAATAGAGATCTTCGCGAAATGTTCCTTGCTTAATCATCTCTTCTAGATTTCTATTCGTTGCAGCAATAATTCTTACATCAATTTTAGTATCTTCAGTTGCACCGACTCGCCTAATGACCTTCTCTTGAAGTGCTCTTAATAACTTAACCTGAATATTCAGAGGTAATTCACCGACCTCATCTAGAAACAAGATTCCCGTATCGGCCACCTCAAACATACCACTCTTATCCGCCACGGCTCCGGTAAATGAACCTTTCTTATGTCCGAACATTTCAGATTCCATAAGGTTCTCAGGAATAGCTCCACAGTTAACCGTAACAAAAGGTCTTTCTTTTATTGGGCTATTATAATGAATAGCTTTTGCCACCATCTCCTTACCTGTACCACTTTCCCCTACAATAAGAATATTGGTGGGTGCTTGTGCCACTCTTTTGATGAGATCAAATATCCTATGCATCGTATCTGAGTTTCCAATAAAATTTTGAAAACTGTATTCTTTGTTAAGCTGCTTCTTTAAAGTCCGGTTTTCAACTTCTAAATTCTGAGCTCTTAACGCATTTTTAATATTTAATCGCACTTCATCAATTTTAAATGGCTTAGTGATGTAGTCATATGCGCCCAACTTCATTGCCTCGACGGCTGACTCAGTAGTGCCAAAAGCGGTTATGAGCATAAATAGAATATCTGGGAATTGAGTCTTTACCTCTTTTAAAAGTTCAACTCCATTTAGATTTGGCATCTGCAAATCTGATATGACCATATCAAAAGATCGATTTTTAAGAACACCAAGTGCCTGCTGCCCATCCTCGGCCAGCGAAACCTCATACCCTTCTTTTTTCAACATAATATCGAGAAACTCTCTAATTGATTCCTCGTCATCCACAACTAGGATTCTTGGCTTCATATCAACCCCTTGAATATACTTTTTATTTTCGAATTAAAACGACCAAAGTTCAATTTCATTTCACTGAAATCAATACCTTGCTCTATGAGACTTGTGAGATTTTTGCTTCATTGCCCGGGTTATCATCATCAGCCAACTGAAACTTGATGATAAATGTGGTTCCTTCGCCAACAGCACTTTCCACAAAAACATTGGCTTGATGGTTTTCTAAAATTTTATGAGTAATAGCTAGCCCTAAGCCCGTACCCTTGGATTTCGTGGTATGAAATGGCTCAAACAATCTTCGAATATTGTTTTCATCCATACCCATTCCTTTGTCCTGTATTTTTAAAACGAACTCTCCCGAGGACTCTGAACAATCCACCTTAAGTTCTTTTTCTTCCACCTGCTCCATAGCCTGATAACCATTAATGACTATATTTAACAGAGCCTGCTTAAGCTTGTCTTCATCTCCGAGAATTCTTCTATCTGTAGATCGCGTGAAGGTTTGTTTTACGTCCTGAGGTAACTTTTGATTTAATTTTACCATTTCCAAAATCTCTTGCATTAAACCGACTAAGTTAAGAGGCTCTTCTTTCATTTTGTCTGGTCTTACAAATTCTAAAAAGTCATTTATCAAATTGTTCAGTCTATCGATTTCTCTCACTACAATTCTCATCAATCTTTGACTTTCATCCTCTGAGAAGTCTGGAGTTGATAGCATCTGGATACTTCCACTTATACTCGCTAGTGGATTTCGAATTTCATGGGCAATACCTGCCGCCAACTGCCCAACGGCTGCCATCTTCTCCTGCTGACGCATATTAAACTCGAGACGCTTAAATTCAGTGAGATCCTGAAACATCACAACATACCCTAAAGAGTTCTGCTCCGAGTCCTCCAACAAGGACACAATACTTTCTATGATAAGCTGCTCTTCTCTATAGTTCTTATACCTTTCTTCGAAGCGAATAGGTTCATCTACCTCGCCAAGACTCACTATCCTTTTATGTAAAGAAGGGAATATCTCCTTAAGGTGCTTCCCGACCAACATGTGATCATCGAGAATTCGAGTAGCTGAGTTATTACAATGAGAGATCAGAAAATCAGGATCAACCGTCAAAAACCCTGAACCCACATTTTCAACAATGAGTTGATTAAAATCCTTCAGCGAAGCAAGCTCTCGCCCTCTTTCTTTCAACTCCACACCAATGAAGTCAAATTGCTCTGAGAGAATGCCACTTAGTACTGCCACTGATAGAAACGCTAAATTATTAATCGCAATGGCAAAATAGAGACTCCGACCTTCTAAGCTAGGACCAAGAACCATCAATATACTAAACAATGAAGAGGTCCAAAGAGCCATGATTATGGCTCCCTTCCTCCGGTAGGCCAGTCCACACAGCACGATGTAAACCAAATACATGAACAAAAACACCGACTGACTAATGCCTGTGAAGTAAATCAAGCTGGTGATAACAACTGCATCATAACCAAATGCGATCGAGTTAGCGATCCAATGGTGGGTTAGATTTTTAAATGCATACAGAAAGAGACCATTTAGAAGAAAAGAAATACCTAAAATGACGTAGATCGGAACCCATACTTCAGGATTAAGAAACTCCGGCTGAATGGATTGAAAAACAATTGTTAGAAATAGAATTGCAGCCAAAAAGAAAATGCGAATACCTTGAATGATGGTCATCCGCTCTTCAAAAGCCGCTAAGGAAAAATCATCCGGTTCTTCATTTTTGAAAATGTACTCAGCGGCTTTCATGCTAAACTTTCCATCCGTGATTCTAGCCTAATTTGCTCAATTCTTTATTTGGAACGATTAAACGCCACCGACAGCCCCAGCCATATCGAAGATTGGCAAATACATGGCGATAACTAATACAGCAATAATTCCACCAAGGACAATCATAAGTAAAGGTTCCATCATACTCGTAAGCGCATCGGCTGCGGTTTCAACTTCATCTTCAAAGAAATCCGCAATTTTTTCCAACATAGTATCCAAATTACCTGTTTGTTCACCAATAGAAATCATTTGCACAACCATTGTTGGAATGTATTTTTCTTTCCTCAAGGGCTCAACAATAGTTCGCCCTTTGGTGATCGAATCTTTGCTCTTAAGGAGCGCCTTCTCAATTACTGAGCTAGAAACAGTTGCCGATGCAATATCCAAACAATCCGAAACCCGAACACCCGCCTTTAACAGCGTAGACAGAGTTCTAGAAAATACAGCGATAGAGCCTTTTTGAATCACGGCCCCCAATACTGGGGTAGCGATTAAATATTTATCCATGGTTTCTTTTCCATTTTTAGTGCCGTAATAGGTTTTTACCCCAAAGAAAAAGGCAACCACACCACCGATGATTAAATACCAATAGGTGGCAAAGGTTTCACTCAAATCAATCACAAATACAGTTAAACCGGGTAGTTCCTGACCATTCTGCTCAAACATTTCTTGGAAACTTGGGATCACGAAAATCATAATGGCAGTGATAACAATAAAAGCCACACCAATGATTGCTGCCGGATAGGCCATGGCGCCTTTAATCTTACCTTTAATCTTCACACTTTTCTCAATGTGGTCTGCCAAGCGATGTAAGATTTCCTCGAGAACCCCACCCTCTTCTCCAGCTTTCACTAGGTTAATGTACATTCTATCAAAAACCACAGGATGGTTTGCCATGGCTTCGTATAGGCGCTTACCTTTATTAAGCCCCTCACCAATATCTTTTAGCGTAGCAACCATGGCAGGAGATTTTGCGCCTTGAGACATAGAATCAATACTCTGCATAATGGGAACACCAGATGAAATTAGCACTGAAAACTGTCGAGTAAAAATCTGTAACTCTTTGGCGCTCACTTTACCAAGACCTTTTGCGGCCTTAGCTTTTCCAGACCTCACTTTAACCTTGATAGGAACCAGTTTCTGCGCGCGCAGCTTTACACGGGCTTCCTGCTCAGTCTCAGCCTCCACTTCACCGCGGATCTGCCGACCATTGAGAGATTTTGCTATGAACTGATAAGCTGCCATTTCTATATCTTACCTTGTTTTCCTAAACTCCGGCCTTACTTAATAATACATCTAATTCTTCTGGATCCGGGGAATTAGCAAATGCGGATCTCACATCGATACGCCGTTTTAAAACCAATTTCATTAGAGATTGATTCATTGTCACCATTCCCGTTTTATCTTGCCCCAGCTGCATAATTCCATAAATTTGATGCAACTTATTCTCACGAATAAGGTTTCTTACATTGGGAGTAAATGCTAAAAACTCCACCGCACAGGCCATCCCACCGTCACGAGTAGGGATAAGGCGCTGACTGACAATGCCGTTGAGTACCATACTCAACTGCATTCTCACCTTGTTCTGCATTTCCGCGGGAAACACCCCTATAATTCTATTGATGGTTTGAATTGAACTATTTGTATGTAAAGTCGCAAAGACAAGGTGTCCCGTTTCTGCCACAGTAAGAACGGCCTCGATGGTCTCGCGATCTCGCATTTCTCCCATCAAACAAACATCTGGATCCTGACGAAGGACATACTTCAGTGCTAATGAAAAAGACTCAGTATCATGGCCAACCTCTCTTTGATTCACAATGCAGTTTTTATGATGGTGAATGTACTCGATAGGATCTTCGATTGTTATAATATGACCACGTTTAGTTCTATTGATCTTATCAATCATTGAAGCAATTGTCGTCGACTTACCGGAGCCAGTGGGACCAGTCACTAAAACCAAACCAGTAGGCATATTAACAAGTTCTTCCGCTGCTTTCGGCAATCCCAATGTGGCTAATTCAGGAACATTAATTGGAATTCTTCGAAAAACACCAGATACAGATCCTCGCTGAAAGAACATATTGGCTCTAAATCGAGCTAAATTTCTTATTCCGAAACTAAAATCCATTTCCTTATGTTCTTCAAAACGACTTTTCTGAGCATCTGTCAAAATAGAATAACAAAGGCGACGAGTATCATCCCCAGTAAGGTTCTTCGATTTCACACGCACTACGCGACCTTTAATCCGCATTACTGGTGGGGATCCAACGACAAGATGTATATCCGAAGCGCCCTGCTTAACTGCTGCTTTTAACAACTGATGTAGTGTAATCATATATCGTCTGCTAACGTCGATGCCATTACCTGCTCAACCGACACTTCTCCTCTTCTTAGTTTTTCTAATGCTGCCATTCTTAAACTCATCATGCCAGACTTAATAGCATTTCTTTTAATCTCTAAAGGACTTGCACTTGCAAATATAGCGGCTTTAACTTCAGAGGTCATCTGTAGAACTTCATGGACAGCCACCCGACCAGATGTTCCCGAACCGTCGCATTGCTGACACCCCTCACCCTTCTTAAGCTTATCGAACTCGGGAAGCCGTTCCTCAGGAACGCCTAAGCCAATAAGTACATCCGGTGGGACTTTTACAGGAACAGAGCAGTTGGAACAATTTTTACGCATGAGTCTTTGCGCCTGAACCAAAGAAGTGGCTTCAGCAACCATAAAATGTGGAATTCCCATATCCAATAGTCGAGACACTGTAGCTGCTGCATCATTCGTGTGCAATGTGCTGATAACCAAGTGACCCGTCGAAGCGGCCTTATAGCCCACATTCGCAGTCTCCAAATCTCGAATTTCCCCCACCATCACAATATCCGGATCCTGCCGTAGAAAAGATCTGAGTGCATCCGCAAAATTAAATTCAATGGCAGCATTAATTTGCACTTGGTTGATGCCATCCAGGTTAAATTCCACCGGATCTTCTGCTGTAGAAATATTCACGTCCGGATTATTTAACTCCGCCAAACAAGAGTATACCGTCGTTGTTTTACCACTACCGGTTGGCCCCGTTATGAGCACCATCCCTTGGGGTTTATGAATAGCATCAGCCAATAACTCCAACTGGGGTCCTTCAAACCCGAGCTTCAACATATCCACTTGCAGGTTACTTTTATCCAAAAGACGCATAACAATTTTTTCGCCAAACATAGTTGGACAGACGCTCACACGAAAATCCACATCTGCAGCTCCTCGTCGCTTCACTTTCAAGCGCCCATCTTGAGGGCGACGTCTCTCGGCAATATCCAGATTACTCATAATTTTAATTCTACTAGTAATTGCCCCGGCAGCTCCCTGCGGAGGTTGAGTTTTCTCAATCAAACGACCATCCACCCTAAATCGAATTCTAAATCTTTTCTCGTAGGGTTCGATATGAATATCCGAAGCTTTAACTTTGATCGCCTCGTGCAACATGGCCCGAACAAACTTTACAATAGGGCCAGACTCAATATCAGCTTCGTCATCTTGATTGGCTAACGCTTCATCAGCATCTGCTATTTGGAAATCTTCTTCGTCTTCCATCTCTGAAAGAATTGAATCCACTTTGCTAGACTCAGCACCATAGTATTTATCAATAGCCTGATTAATAGCCACTTCTGAGGCCACAACAACTTCGATTTTACTTCGGGTAAGAAGAGCCAAATCATCTTTGACGTAGATATTTGAAGGATCAGAAAAAGCTACCACCAACGTCTTTCCCGCTTTCGAAACAGGAATCACATTATGCTTATCACAAATTTTACGAGGCAACATAGAAATTGCTTCTGGAGAACATTCAAAAGCACTTAGATCAATCGTAGGCAACTGATACTGCTGCCCCATGAACTCAGCAAGATCCTTCTCGTTAACATAACCCAATCCAATCAAAGCAGAAGTCAATCTTCCACCATGTTGCTTTTGCACACGTCTCGCTTGTTCTAGCTGCTTTACATCTATTAGATTTTGCCGGACTAGCAATTCACCAATGGCTTTTTTCGCCGCCACTTCGCCTCCCTTTTAGGAACCTACAATTACCCAATAAATAGGTTACCTCAGGGTCCCACGATGTGTAACTAGACCTAGGTAGTATGTTTTAAAAAAAACTACAGAATTCATCTCTTTAAGAGAGATTGTCGACAGAAGTCTCGGGATTTTGGTTCTGAATCTGCTCAAGCAAATAGCTGGTATAGTCCTCAATCTGGATTTTTTTTCCAGAAAGCTCCTGCATCCACAAAGCATCTGCAGCGGACATAAATTCATATCCAGGAATAATGTTGGCCCCAACCGATATCGCCTCCGTAAGCAATAGGGAATCTAGAGGGACCAAATTGGCATCGATAACCAATCCACTTTTTTGTAAAAAATTAAAATAAGATAGATCCTCAATCATTTCACTATTTTTATCAATAGGAGTGGTGTTAACCATTATCCCATGAACCCCTGGCAGCGTAACCAGACGACTTTGCGGAACATAGCTTAACTTAACATCGAAAAAAAACTGTTTCGAACTTTCAACAAACTCTTGAGCTGCTTCATCCATGGTTGACGAGATATTAATTTTTTTAAAGCCCAGCTTCACAAAGCCCACAAGAAAAGCCTTTGCAACAGCTCCCGTCCCAATAATCAAAACTTCAGAATTTAAATTTATTTTACTTCCTTGTTTTGAAATGACCCCATGAAATGCTTTGAAATAGAAGTTTCTAGGCCACCATTTCTTCTTGTCTGCCCTAATCCATGCATCCATTGCACCAACGGTCATCATTTCAGAAGGAATCCCAGCAAATAAGTGCAGAGAGTCTATTCCAAAATTGGGATGAACCCGAATATAATCAAATTTATTTTGGGCCTCCAGAGTGGCCTCTTTCAGGTTGGATAAGGGAGTTTCGATGTACTCAAGACTATTTTCAATGCCGGATTTTTCTAAGTACTTCTGCACAAAATCATTACGTAACTTATCTGATTTATCAGAAATTTCCGCCCAACTGATCAACCTCACTCCATTCGAAAAAACTTTAGCGCTTCCTGACGATCCAATTCAATTTGCTTCACCAGCTCATCCGCACCACTAAATTTTCTCTCCGATCGGAGGTAATGTAAAAAACTAATTCTAATAATAGTACCTTGATCTATATGTAAAGCCTGTAACGCGTGAGATTCTATAGAAATCGGAACAGATCCATTAGTAAATGTGGGGCGAGTCCCAACATTAGTGATGGCCGCATACTTTACACCATTATAAATCAATTGTGTCGCATAGACTCCTGGATTCACTATAAACTTTTTCTCATCAGGGTAAATATTAACCGTTGGAAAACCAATAGTCCTCCCCCGACCGTCTCCTGCCCGAACTTCACCTTCAACATAAAAGGCACGACCTAACATCTGATTGGCTTTCTCCAAATGACTAGAGAGTAAATACTCTCTAATTCTAGAGCTAGAAACCACTTCACCTTGAAGTTCGAGTTTCTCGGGAACTTCCATTTGTATACCATGCTTTTTAGACCAGCTCTCTAACAGTGAAACGTTCCCAGCTCTCCCTTTCCCATATCTAAAATCAGCCCCAACTAATATTAGTTTCGGATTTAGCGAGAGTAAATATTGACTCAGGAACACTTCTGACTCCAACTCAGCCAACTCTTCACCGAACTCAAGGAGAAAGAGTTCGTCGACCCCAACTAACTCCAACTGTTCAATGAGATCCTCTTTCATAAATAGATACTTATGATCTCTTCCAAAAAATTCCGAGGGATGGGGATGGAAAGTGACTACTGAAACTTTTTCATTGTTGCCACTTCGTTGTCGCTTAAGCTCTTCAATCAATGATCGATGTCCCAGATGCAAACCATCAAAATTACCAATGGTTATCAGCCTCTTCATAGAGTCAGTACCTTTACTGCCCTCTATCGATGTATATATATCCATTCTTTGCCCACTAGATTTGAATTGAGCTAAAAATTTGAGCCCGAGTTGGGCGATATTTAACACACCCAATTGGCTGAGACAAAGCCTCCTCCGAAGGCTCTGCTCCATTGATTTTATCCAGCCCATGGGGCTCAACAAAAAGTAGCTAGATATTTGAATTCACTTGTTTTTTGCAATATATAAGTGGACAAATAATCACATTTTTGATACATAGCGTTATATGGATAAATCAACCCACTCCTGGGCAAGAAAACTTAAGACCCTCCTACTTCTGCTTTGGCGACAAAGAGGTGTATGGCTACGTGGACTTTTCTGTCTGGCCGTGGGCCTATCTTTTCTAACCCTCGACAACCAGGGTCTTTTTGATGAACGTTTTAAGGTAAGAGGTACCCAACCCATAGATCCTTCCATCGTTCTCGTCCAGGTCACCCCTACAGGATGGAACCAACTCACCAATGATTTTTTCGAAGATCAACAATCGCTCTATTCCAATTTAACAGATAACTATTACTGGGATGAATTCCTGTGGTGGCAATTTCTAGATAAAATCCTAAAAGATCAACCCACTAATATTGCTGTCACATTTCTATTTGATGGGCCCAGTGACCTCACCAATATCGATCAAAAGTTTTTGGATATGTTTGCCCATCCAAAAATCACCTGGGCTGCTAGTTTAGATAAAGAGAAAAGACCTCAGCTTCCATCTTTTGTTAACCCTGTGAACCAAAACCCAGCCCTCATCCTTTACAACATATATGACGATGGTATCACTCGCAGCTATCCTCACAGCTTGTTTCCAATTCCACATATAGCAGAAGTCCTCGCTCAAACACTTAACCCTGATTATAAAGATCACTTCAAAGAGAACTTTGGAAACAACTTAACAGTAAATTACAAAGGGCCTCCGGGCACCTATCCCACTATAGATTTTAAACAAGTGATTGATGGAAAAGTTCCTCTTGGATTCTTCAAGGACAAAGTCGTTATTGTTGGACATCAAAGCGATAGAAACCATCAGTTTTACACTCCGGTAGGATATATGTCTCGCTCGGAGCTGGTCGCCAACTCCCTTGATAATTTAGCCCATGGTGATCTAATCACTTACCTCCCTATTGCTGTCTATATTTTTGGACTTATACTTATTCTCCTTTGCACAATCTGGATTATGCTTGTCTATCCACAGGCTATTTCGATTGTTCTGATAGCGGGAGTAGGATTGGGAGTTACAACACTCTCACTATGGCTTTTTGATTCACATTGTATATGGTGGCCCATTCTAGCCCCTATAGTTCAAATACTTACGACTTTTGTGGTTTTCACTACTCGACAATTAAGCCTAAAAGAAAACCTCAATTGGCGACTGGAAGAAGAAAAAAGAGTTCTTACAGAAGTTAGGCACCTAAAAGACAATTTTGTAAGCTTGATTAGTCACGACTTAAAAACTCCCATTGCTAAGATTCAGGCCATTGTTGATAGAACCCTCACTCAAGAAAATATTGATGAAGATATAAGAACAGATTTGATGTCACTTAGAAACGAAAGCCAGGAGCTCAATCGCTATATCCAAAGTATATTGAAAGTTCTCCGAGTTGAGTCCAGTGACTTTCAATTAAATCATGAGCCTACGGATTTGAACAAAGTCATCTCCGATGTGATTCGCCAGGTGAATCCGCTGGCACTGAATAAGAAAATTGAAATTGAGAATGCTTTGGATCCCCTCTTTCTAATTGATATGGATCGAATTTTAATCCATGAGGTAATTTTAAATCTTATTGAAAATGCCATTAAATACACTCCCCAAGGCGGCCACATCAAAGTATCCTCAACGGAAATTGACGAACAAGTTGTTGTAGTTGTAGAAGATAGTGGTGATGGAATTGATAAAAGTGAAATTGTGAAAGTTTTTGATAAGTTTCACCGAGGTAAAGATCACAGTATGAAAACTAAAGGCTCAGGCCTTGGTTTGTATCTAGTTAAGTATTTTATTGAGCTACATGGTGGCGAGGTATTTTTGGAAAGCGAACGAGGCAAAGGCACAACCGTTGGATTTACTTTGCCCATTGAATAGGAAAGGTTTTAACCGTGGCGAATCAAATTGTAAAAGCACTGATAGTGGATGATGAAGTGGAACTTAGAAAGTCAGTGATTTCTATCCTGCAGTCCACTGTACCTAATATCACCTTCGAAATAGATGAAGCTGAGAATGGAAAAGATGCTTTAGAAAAAGTGAAAACTGGCAATGTAGACCTAGTTCTCATGGATGTTAGAATGCCAGAGATGGATGGCCTAGAAGCCTTACAAGAGATTAAAAAATTAGATTCAAGGACCTTTGTCGTTATCATGACAGCTCACAGTAATTTACAGGATGCCGTACAAGCTATCAAATATGGAGCCTATGACTACCTAGAGAAACCTTTGCAACCCGAGAGGCTGACAGAAATAGTTTCACGAGTGATCGAAACTCGAGACATCGTTCAGGAACTAGCATTAGCCAACCCTATTTTTGATGATGATATTGATTCCGAATTAGTGGGTCGCTCTGAAAAAATGCGAGGAGTCTATGACCTTATATATAAACTCTCTCATGTTGACACAACAGTATTGATTCGCGGAGAAAATGGTACAGGAAAAGAGCTCGTAGCAAGAGCCATTCATTCCAACTCTCCTAGAAAACATGGCGAGTTTATCGCAATCAACTGTGGAGCGATACCCGAAAACCTTATGGAAAGTGAGATTTTTGGCCATGAAAAAGGGGCCTTCACAGGTGCTATAGGCCGAAAGATTGGTAAATTCCAAATGGCCAACGATGGAACTATTTTTCTCGATGAAATTGGAGAACTCAAGCCCGAGCTGCAAGTAAAGCTATTGCGAGTCCTTCAAGAAAGAAAATTCATTCCCGTAGGCGGACACAGAGAGATTAAAACAAATGCTCGCGTCATAGCTGCCACAAATAGAAATTTAGAAATGATGATCGAACAATCAGAATTTCGAGAAGATCTTTTTTATAGACTTAATGTCATGCCCATCTATTTGCCGCCACTAAGAGATAGAATTGATGATATAGAAGACTTATCAAAGTTCTTTATTAAAAAATTCAATATTAAACAAAATAAGAATATCGAATCTTTAGATCCAGCTGTTATTGATCGGTTAAAAGCCTATCACTGGCCGGGCAATATTCGTGAACTTGAAAACACTATTGAAAGATGCTTTATCATTGAGTCTGGAGATACGATCACCACAAACTCTCTTCCTGACAACATTAAAGCTCAAGAAGAAACGAGCATAAACCTTTCGCAAACTGGACAGTATTCAGGACCATTAGATTTTGATAAATTTAAAGAGGAGTCTGAAAAGGAATTTATTATCAAGGCCTTACAAACTAACAAAGGTAAAATTAATAAAACCGTCGCACATGCGAACATTCCTAAAAACACTCTATTGAGAAAGATTAAAAAATACGGAATCAATGTTAAAGACTACACTGAAAACTAAAGTCTATTTTTACTAGCGACTCAACAGCTTTTCAGCGTTGATCAAAACATTGGTTGCATTAACATTTTTCATGCATTCGTGGGTTCCGATAGGGCATTTATCGGAACCATGCAAACCACAGGGTCTACATTTCAATTCCACTTGGTTCACTATTACGTTGTTATTCCAGGGGCGATAACCCAGCCCCAATACTGTTGGTCCAAATATAGATATGGTTTTAAGTCCCACAAGTGAAGCTATGTGAGCCGCGCCACTGTCGTTTGAAACCAATAAGGCAGATCTCCGCATTAACTCCAAGCTCTCAGAAAGGGACGTCTCTCCACAAAGATTTACGGCGTTCGGCACAGCCTTTGCCAAAGCGTCGCAATCTCCTCTTTCAGCATTCGATCCAATAACAGCAATCTGATAACCGCTTTCTTGCAATTTCTTAGCTAATTCAGAAAAACCGGACATAGTCCATTTTTTCGTAGCCCAAACACTTCCCGGTGCGAACAAGATGAGTCTGTATGTTTGAATATTAAAATCTTTTACCAATTTATCAATCACTGTCTCTTCGGCGTCTAACTTCAGATTTTTGATCAAAGGTGAAACCAACTCAGGAATTTTCACTTCTCTCGTAAAATTTACTGTCGTTTGACTATCAGAATTTAGAAATTGGTTTCCCTCTTGAAGGCTCTCAAAAAAGCTTCTTACTTCATCGTCAATAGGTGAAAGCAAAGACATCAATCGCAGTGATTCAGGATATTGCATGGGCCGATCAACTGTTTGATCAAAAATAAAAAAGTTCCACCACTTTTTGTAGCCAATTTTTATTTTACTCTGAAGCTTTCTCACAAGCATTTCACTTCGAAAACTTTGGTGTGGCGATAAAATCAGATCAAAGGAAGATTGACTCAATTGACTCTGAATAGTTCCCCAATCTGAAGTTTTGGATTTATCAAACTCAACAATGGAATCTACTAGCTTTAGACGTACAAAGATATTTCCCACTCCCTTTCGACATAAGAGAGTCAACTTTGAGTCTGGATAAAGAGCTCTAACTCTTTTTAACAAGGGAACGGTTAGTAGGGCATCTCCAATAAAGGCGGTTTGGATGATGAGTACTTGTTTTGCGTCCACTTTATGCCTTCCTTTATTCCTTCAATTGCGTCTTCGATGATGACTTGATCATAACACATTACAGCTTTGTTACATTCTCTTTTCCAACAGGGTGAACAACTTGCCATTGAAAGAACTTTGCGACCTCTACCAAATAATTCAATCTCGTGAGCACATGTAGGCCCGAACCACGGCACTACCCACTTTTTCATTCCGATGGCCATGTGCATTCCTAAACTGTCGCCAGAGAAAACAATATCACAAGCTGCCACACTACACATTCCATCTCGTGTACCGGCAGTTACAGGAGAGGAAACTACATCTAAGCCGTAGGCTATTTGCTCATTTCTAGTTTTGTCTCCAGGACCACCCAAAAGAACGATTCGAGCATCCGTATATTTTAACAACTCTATAATTAACTTTCGCTGTAGCTCCACTGGCATTCTTTTGTAACGGATTACGTCCGCGCAACCCGTGTTAATTCCGACGATAGGTCGATGAGGAGCGCCCCATTGATCTCGCCTCGATTCTATAACTGCCTTTTCAGGACCTGAAAAATCCACTATATATTCATCATTTTGATAAGACCCCAACTCTAGTGCAGTATGAACCAACCGATTTTCAGAGTCTCTATTTTCGAAGAATTTCTTATTGTTGTTCAAACCTAGCTCCCAAAGGCGCGTTGCTGCCTCAGTGGCTGGAATGATACCTCCATTTATAGGGTTCATTTTAAAACCGAACCATTGTCCAGGATTCAAGGAATGAGCAATTCCTATGGCCTCACGAGATTTATCAATAACCAAAGCCACATCAAAATCGATCCCATTTATGGAATCAAGATCTTCCCTGTTGGTTGTAATGACTTCGTCAATCATGGAAACGTTCGAAAGCAGCGGCTTACAATGAGGCTTTGTAACCCATGTAATATGGGCTTTTGCATATTTTCTGCGGATTGCCGGCAACAAACTTGTGGATCGCAGTACTGCACCCATAGCTCCTAAATGAACAAGAAGAATCCGACAACCTGCTACTTCAAAGTGAGGGCAGTTTTCGGAACAGTCCTCACTTTTCGAGCACGGTTTATAACCATCAAAATGTCTACAGTTTATAGCGTACATTGATAAAAGTTTATCACAGCACGAATCGTAGGAAGGGTCGAGAAATGTGCCTTAAAGGACCAAAGTCCCAGTTGCTACTGCTATTTAACGCGAATGGCTTCTCCGACAATACTGCCAATCTTGATTTTAGCCCTGACTTTCACCAGTCTCTTGTTGTCATCATCAGTGAAATACAAAAACACATCACCAATTTGTTTAAAAGTTCCGTCCACTTCATACTGGATCTTCATAACAGAGGTCTTAAACTCACCAGCTGGAATAGAAATAGTTTCTTTACCTACAACTGTTCCCTTTATGAGGTTCTGTTTCCCAGCATCCGCAACATTAAACGTAATGGTCTTACCCTCGGTCAGAGTAAACGTTCGAATATAAAATAGACCCGAAATTAAATTTTGGGAATAAGGCACCAAATCCCACTGCTTATGCTTCTTACGCTCTCCTTTGCGGGTTACCTTTTTCTCCCAATATTTACCTTGTAACGTATCCCAATCGAAAAAACTTCGAGTCTCTTTAACTTGCTTAGATTCCTTAATATGCACTTCATGACTAAAGGGCCGAAGAGAATCAAAATCTAAAAATGTCTCGGCGTCATTATTAATTCTATAAAACATGGAGAACCCATCAGAACTCTTCATTTTGATAGAAAAATGATAGGCCTTTTTCCCGTTCACCTCAACAAAAGGGAGTGTTTCAAAAACCAGAGTACCCGCAGTCATTCCCAAATAAGAGAGTTCCAGTTCCGTCACCTCACCCGGCTCATAAGGGTCCACCACAGGCCGTCTACCTACGAAACCTTCAGAATCTTCTAGCTCAGGTAAGCGAACCTGTTTATCGACCTTTGCTTTCGATTTTATCACTGGCTTAACCTCAATCTGAGACTTCCCCTTTTTCCTAGGGCTCTTTTTATCAGGCTTCACCTTTTCCTGCTTTTCTTTTGTTGGAGATTTTTCTTTTTCCTTTTGCACGGACATCTTAGCCTCTGATTTTTCAACAGGCTTAATTTCAGGCTCTATTTGCTTAATTGTTACGAGCTCACTGTATTCTTCATGAGTTTGAAGGTTCTCTATGACTTCATCATCTGTTTTCAATGCGGACATACACCCCACTCCTAAAACTGAAAACCCAGCAAGAAACAAGACTAGAGGCCTAAACATTCACAACTCCATGTCGTTTTTTCTGTGAAGCCCCCCTAAAAGGCTTCCAACGTTTGTGGACCCACATCCATTGCTTGGGATCCTCTTTCACACACGACTCAATGAAATTAGTATACACTTGAGTCATATGCTGAACAGTATCTTCCTTAGTTTCTTTTTCCTCCATAGGAATCACAGGTAGGAACCGCATAACATGCCGATCTCCATCCTCTCTATATTGAAAAAGAGGTACCACTTGAGCACCCGTCCTTCTTGCAAGCATAGCCAAGCCCATTGCTGAACCGGTCTCTTTACCAAAGAAGTTCACTCGGCAACCGATGGGAGGTCCCATAAACTGATCTTGTACAAATATCACTATTTCATTCGCTCTTAGAGCCTTTAAGATATGGCCAGTACTGTTTCTCGGCTCAATAAACCTTGTTCCAAACTGAGCTCTCAAGCCAAACCAAAGTTCATTGAGCCATTTGAGTTTGAAATGTTTGGATATTAATAGGGTTTTATATCCCCTTAGAGCTAATCCAGCCAAACAAAAGTCACCATTACCGAAGTGTCCCCCCATCAGGCAAACACCCTTTCCTTCTTTGAGCGCACTATCTAAATGCTCTAAGCCTTCAAAACGAATCCATTTTTCATAATTTTTTTCATTAAGGAATGGGAATTTAAAATACTCCATTAACCCTCGCCCCAAATTCTGAATGGATTGTCGGCCAATTTTCCTCTTTTCGCGATCACTGAGTTCTGGAAATGCAATATTTAAGTTAGACAAAACCACATCACGACGTACACGCAAAATATCCCACCAGAGAATGGCAAAAGCATCCCCCAATGCCATCTGAACTCCAGAAGGCAAGCACCAAATCAGGGCGGAAATTGATTTACCTAAAAAGCCGACTAAGAGTTTCATCAAATTCCTTTAAAGTTCCAGTCTTAAAATCTTTTAACTCACTAGTGATCTCTACAGACCAAACATTATCCCATTCTATCCCATCAAGCTTTTTTAATTTAACAGCATCTTTTGAGGTTACCACCAAAGACCGGCCCTCAGCGGACCGAAAGACGTCTCGCAAATCTTCTAATGTAAAATTATGATGATCTTTAAAGCTCCAATGCTTTTCCACATTAAAGCCCGCCCCCACCATCAGTTGCTCAAATCCGTGGGGATTTCCCAGGCCAGAAACTAGGCCAATATTCTGATCCGCCAAATTTGAGACTAGCTCACCCGTCTTTAGCGATCGATACCCATCAATTACAAAATCGCCGAATAAAACAATAGCTTTTGGGGCAAACTTGTTTATCCGAGCCTCAATCCAGTCCACTCTAGATTGAAGTAGTTCTTCATCAAACATCATATTTCGTTTATTTAAAACCACCACATCTGCTCGCGACAACCCTGAGATATTTTCCCTAAGTTTTCCGGAGGGAAGTATTTTATAATCCGAAACAGGAACAGTGAGATCAAACAACACGATGTTGAGGTCACGATATAGACTCCTGTGTTGAAAGGCATCGTCGGCAATAAGTACATTTGAGGAATAGTTATTTAATAGGGCAAGTCCCGCCTCGTAACGCTTCTTAGAAAGAAAGATGGGTACCTTAGGCCACTTTTCCTTAAGCATAACAGGTTCGTCTCCGAAGGCCTGTACGCTATCCGGATCCTCTAAGAGAACTTCAACCGATCCGACATACTTTCCGCGATAGCCTCGTGAAACCACTCCTGGCTCATAACTCATCTTTATCAATTTAGAGATCAAGTAATCCACCATCGGGGTTTTACCAGTTCCACCCACGGTCAAATTTCCCACACCAATCACGGGGACTGGAAGATGCTCTACCTTTAAGATTTCACTTGAGTATAATTTATTTCTAAATTTTGTAAGAGCCCCAAAAACTGTCGAGAGCATCAATGCTCCTCCAAATAGGGCTTAATGGCTTCGACCACACGTTCGGTGGCTCCAGCATTACCCAACTTAACATTAAGTTGTTTTAGCCTCTCTTGTTGTGACTTTCGCAAATTATCATCTAGTAAGTTCTGAATTTCACTAGCCATATTTTCGGGCGTTGCCTTCTCTTGAAACAACTCTTTGGCCACCTCGTCTTCTAATACTAAATTGACCATACCAAAATACTTTGGACCTTTTACGAGCTTCCTGGCTATCCAAGCCGTTAGCTTTTTCATCCTATACATTACAACCATCGCTGTATGCATAAGACCTACCATCACAGTTGCTGTTCCACTTGCCGTAAGTACAACATCGCACATACGGATCATTTCAAACGGATCTCTCTTAACTAGAACCAAAGGAAAATTCAAATTCTCAGGCAACCACTCTTGTATTTCTGACAGATCAAATGAAGGAGCTATGGCCAACATGATCTTGATATTTGGATTCTTTTGATGAACTCTTTCCGCAGCTTCGATCTGCACCATTAAATTCAATTTTAATTCAGACCGACGACTCCCTGGCATCAATCCAAATACAATATCATCATCAACAAATCCATAGCGATTTCGCCATTCTTTACGTCCTTCTTCTCCGTACAGATCTTCACTCAACTCATCTAATAAAGGATGACCAACGAACTCACAATCTACGTTATGTTCATCGTAAAAAGGCTTTTCAAAGGGAAACACCACAAGCATTTTATCAATATATTTTTGAATAATTTTAATTCGGCCGGTCCGCCATGCCCACAGTTGGGGAGAAATGTAGTAGACCACAGGGATCCCAAGAGGCTTCAACTTTTTAGCTAATCTTAAATTAAAGTCGGGATAATCAAGAAGCAAAATAACTTTCGGCTTTCTCTTTCGAGCCTGCTCGATAAGTTCATTAAATACTTTTTTGATATCCGAATAGTGAGCTAAAACCTCTTGTAAACCGACTACAGCCATATCTTCAGATCGACCAATGCAATCGAAGCCTTCTTTTTCCATTTCACGAGAACCCACCCCAAAACATTTAATATTAGGATGAGTCTTTTTTAAAGACTGCAAGAATCTCAAAGCATAAAGACTGCTGGATGCCTCACCGGCAACTATAAGAATATTACCTTCTTCTTGACTCATTGGCCGCTATAATCGTTTCAGCTAGTTGAAGAGCTTGTAATCCATCTTTTCCAGTCACCACGCATGGCTCATCATTGATAATGGACTGTAAAAAAGATCGAGTTTCATCAAGTAAGGCGTCGCCTTTTTCTAAATTCCAGTTTTCAATATCTAAAGGCACAGGATCTATACCTTCTCCCGTTTTCGTAATCACTGAAACTCCACCGGCACCAAAGTCTACAGACATATAGGTGTCTTTTTGAAAAACTCTAAATTTACGCTGACCCTCTTTCGATACCCGACTGGCCGTTACGTTGGCAACACAACCATTTTCGAACTCTATTCGAGCATTACAAATATCATCCGTACCTGTAATTACCGGCGTCCCAACACTTTGAACGGAGGACACGGGGCTGTTCACCATAGACAAAATGACATCAAGATCATGAATCATCAAATCTAGGACCACACTTACATCCACACCTCTGGGTTTAAACTCAGCCAATCGACTCACTTCTATAAATAGAGGATCTCTAATTTTATCTTGAGCTGCGATGAGTGCCGGATTAAATCGCTCAATATGACCCACTTGCAACTTTACATTGTGTTTCTCTGCTAACTGACAAAGCTCTTCGGCCTCTTGACTGGTCACCGTCATTGGCTTTTCAACATTTACGTGAATTCCATTTTCGATGAAAAACTTTGAAATTTCAAAATGAGTAGAGGTCGTGGAAGCCACTGTTACCGCGTCCACCTTTCCGGCTAAACTCCGGTAATCGGCCACAGCCTCAACTCCTAATTCCTCTGCCACTTGTTTGGCCCGATCAGAACTGGCATCTACCACAGCTTGCAACTCACAGAGCTCGGCAAGAGCTTTGTGTTTTTGAGCGTGAAAACGCCCGAGGTAACCCACTCCGATCACTGCTGTTTTCAAAAGCTTTGTAGAAGACATTTATCTCGCCAATCCCTTTTTTGAGTTTTCTATAAAATGAATCAAATAATCTATATTATCAGAGGGGGTACATTCTGCGCGTATGGTTTCCACAGCTTCTTCGATAGTACGACCACCTTTAATCACCATACGAATGGCTTTATGGATGTTGGACACCTCATCCTTTTCGAACCCCGCTCGAGTGAGACCTACTTTATTGGTGGCACGAACAACAGCCCAAGTGCCTTCGGCAATGGAAAACGGCAATACATCCTTATTAATATTGGAACTACCACCAATATAACAAAACTTACCCAACTTCACGAATTGAGATATCCCAACGCAACCGCCGATAACAGCGTGATCTTCAATTTCAACATGACCAGCGAGCTGCCCAGAGTTCGCTATTACAATTTTATTATGAAGGACACAATCATGGGCCACATGAACATAGGCCATCAAAAGATTGTCATTTCCAATAACAGTCTCACCCTTATCTTTTGTTGTACCAAGATTAAGAGTGACGAACTCACGGATGTTATTGCTATTTCCAACGATAAGTTTGGTCTTCTCATTTTTATAGGCCAAATCTTGTGGCGGACCACCCACAACAGCGCCTTGATGGATAATATTATCTTTCCCAATCTCTACAATTCCATATTCATGGCCAATAGAGACATGAGAATCAATCTTTGTACCCGAATCAATTTTTACAGCGCCTTTAATCACACTGTAAGGACCTATTTCTACATCTGGAGATATTTCAGCACGAGAATCAACTATTGCTGTATTATGTATTGCCATTCTATCACTCACTCGTTTGGGCACTAGATGCCATGATTTCCGCTTCAGAGACCACCTCTCCGTCTACCATAGCTATGCAGTGGAAGATCGCAATCTTGCTTCTATAACGGATAATGGTAGCTTCAATTTTCAAAATATCACCCGGGACAACAGGGCGACGAAATCGAGCCTTGTTGATTCCAGTAATCACCATCTCTTGCCCTTCATTTTTTCCTGTATAACTGCAAACAGCACAGGCTTGAGCCATCCCCTCCACCTGCATCACACCTGGTAAAAGTGGATAATCAGGAAAGTGACCATTGAAATAGGGTTCATTCACAGATACGTTTTTTTGAATCACTACCTTTCGACCTGTGAAGCCGTCTTGGGATGCTGAAGGAACCACTTCGATCACTCTATCCACCATTAAAAAGGGGTAGCGTTGTGGTAACATCTTTTTTACTTGATTCACTGAAAGTGGAACTTTCAGATCTACCGGTTTAGTCATGACTTACTCTCATTGGACGTAACAATGCCGCCATAAAATATAAGGCGGCATCGAAATGTTTATTTAAAAAATTACTTCTTATTTATTTTTTCAAACTCTTTAACCACTTCATCAGTGATATCATTCGACTTGGAAACATAAAGCACTTTGTCCTCTGCGCCTTCCAAAATCATTGTGTATTTACCGCGTTCTGCCACTTTTGAAATGGAAGCACGAAGCGTATCTATAATTGGCTTCTTCAAAGACAACTCTTTTCGCTGAAGTTCCTGCTGATTTTTATACATTTCTTCTTGGATCTTCATGCCTTCTCTTTGAAGCTCACCGGCTTTCTGCGCCTTTAAGTCGTCAGACCATGCGATGCTTTTCTTTTGAAAATCCTTTTGCATAGTCTCAAAATCGGACCGCATTTTATCGATTTTCTTTTTTCTCTTATCAATTTCGCTTTTCATAGTGGCTTGTGCGGATTTACCTGCTTTTGTTGCTAAAATCGCTTTTTGCATATCCACCACACCAAATTTAGGTTCAGCAGCTACAACCGATAATCCAGCAAACAGAATGGCCGCAAATAGTGTTAATAATTTCATGAACATCTCCTTGTTAATTAAATACTTCGTTTAAAATGGTGTACCCACGGCAAACTGGAAGAATATATCATCTTCACCGTAGTCTTTGTCTGGATCGATCGGCACACCCCACTCAAATCGCAAAGGACCAATGGGGGAAAACCATCGAAAACCAAAACCAAAGTTACTTTTAAAATCTTCTAATCGCAATACATCGTCGGCATATCCAATATCGTAAAACACCACGCCCTTAATGCCGGCTTCATCCACCAGTGGGAACTGAAATTCCAAATTGTAAAACAACTGCTGACGACCCCCAAAAGGAACGCGAGAGAGTTTATCCTGCTCCTCAGCGGTTAAGCCTGGTGTAGTCACAGCAATATCGGCAGCCTTTTCTGGAGAGTATTTCCGTTTACCCACAGTAAAAAACTGATACCCACGAAGAGTGTTGGCACCACCCAATAAAAACAATTCGTTAAAAGGCACATCATCGCCACTCTGGTTAGGTGCTACAAAGCCATAAGATAGGTTATTCCGCCAAACCAGTTCCCAAAACACCTTTTGGTAATAGCGAAAAGTGGCCGTTCCTTTAGTATAGTCTTTATCTCCACCCAGACCAGCGTACTCCAAAGACAGCTGAGTAAAAATTCCCTTAGACGGCGCGAACCGATCGTTTCGCTTATCGTATTGAGCCGTGAGAGTAATAGAACTGGTGATCCCGTTCACAGTATCCACATCAAAAAGACTAGAGTCAGAATCATCATCCAAGGCAATATCACTGATATCATACTTATATCTAATATATCCGTAGAGATAAGGAGCTAAAGGATAACCCACTCGCAGTGCGCCCCCCTTTTTCTCCTGCTCGTACTCCGTCCGGGATTGGCTCAGCTGATAAACATCAAATCCAAATGACCATTTGGTGTCGCGAAAATAAGGGTCCGTCCAGTTTAAATTATAGTTGGATTCTTTTTCACTGAAGTTAATGGAGGCTCCGAGCTTTTGCCCCAAACCAAACAAGTTCATTTGATTCACTTGTCCATTCACTACAAACTTAGAATAACTGCTATATCCAGCACCTAACTGAATGGTTCCCGTGTTACGTTCTTTGACGTTGATATCAATGTCGATCACATCCGGCTTACCATCCGGACTGCTCGTATTAAAGGATACGGTCTCAAAGAATCCTAGACGCTGAACACTCTCTTCGGACTCCCGCTTTCGAGTTTCATGATAAAGCTCACCTTCAACAATTTTCAATTCTCGTCGTACCACTTTATCACGTGTGCGACTGTTTCCCGTTACATTGATATTTCCAATGTAAACTTTCTGACCCTTGTCGATTTCATAAGTGATATCCACCAGACGATCTTTTTCTTTCACTCGAGTTCGAGGAATCACGTTGGCGAAGGCATAACCCAAGTCGCCATACTTGGCCTGTAATGTTCGAAGGTCTCTTTGTAAACTCTCGGATACAAATAATTCACCTGTTTTTAAAGTGGTGCCTTCTTCTAGTTCGCTGGTATCGAATAACAAGTCACCGGCGAAGTCGATCTCACCCACATTAAACTGTTGTCCTTCTTCAATTCGGATAGTGATGTAAATACTCTTTTTATCCGGAGTCACCGCCACTTGAGGTCGGTCAATTTTTACCTGGACATAACCTTCGTTGAAATAGAGAAAACTCAATAGACGAACATCTTGATCAAACACATCCTGTTGATAAGCACCATCAGAGCCAATAAAGCTAAAGAATCCACCTTCTTGGGTTCGCATTAACGACTTTAACTTGTCGTCGGCAAGATTGTGATTGCCCAGAATGCGAATTTGCTTAACTTGTACTTTCTCGCTTTCGTTGATTTTGAAACGTAGACGAACTCCACCACTCTCATTGATGGGCTCAACATTGTAACTCACTCGAGCTAGGAAAAAGCCTTGCTCTTCGTACAACTTTTGAATTTTTTCAACGGAATCATTGATACGACCCACGTCTAATATTTCGTAAACTTTTAGCCCTGTGGTCTCAGCAAGCTCATCATCGTCGATCTCTGAGTTCCCATCATAAAAAATTTCTAGGATCGAAGGTTTCTCTTCGACGGTGTAAACCAACTCGTAGCCACCCGCCACGGATTTTCGATCCACAACCACGTTGTAAAAGTAGTCTGTTGCAAACAGGGAGCGAACGTCTTCTTTAATTTTACTTCCGGCGTAGGCCTCGCCTTCTTTTGAAATTAATTTCTCAAGTATGGCTGGTGTCTCAATTTTTTTATTGCCCTGAATGGTTACTTTTTTAACCACGCCAGAAGATTGGGCCAAAGCACCAGGAGTTGATGGAAAAATGCAGAATCCGCAAACAATCAAGGATAGTGTTAAGAACTTAATGAAGTGAACGCTCAATGGTGAAATTCCTTAATATTTTAAAGCACTTAAATTCAAAGAATGTAGGGTAATCCGAATCTAGACCTTTGTAAAGAAAATGACCCGTTATAAAGAGCACTAAAAAAGACTTTAACCTGCTGATTTTGCCTTCAATTTAGCGCCCTGCTTCACTTTGTAAGTTATTGAATTCTATAACAATTCGATAAGCTTAAAAAACCAAACTCGGGAGAGATCAAAGCATATATGCGTTATTATACCCAATGACCATCTTCCATCCGCAAAGTTCTGGTGAAACTTTGAGCAAAATGTGTGTCGTGAGTCACAGCCACCAATGTCAGTGAAAACTCCTCTTTGAGTTGAAAAAAGAGATCCTGAATCATACTAGAGGTTTTGGAATCCAAGTTACCAGTAGGCTCATCAGCAAATAGAACATCGGGATTATTCATAAGGGCTCTGGCTATGGCCACTCGCTGCTGCTCCCCACCGCTAAGCTCTGAAGGATAATGATGCGATCGATGTGATAGACTCATTTTATCCAACAAAGTGAGGGCTTTTTCTTTAGCCTTTCCAATGGAATCGTTACCTATCCGCGCCGGCATCATTACGTTTTCCAGAGCGGTAAATTCACTGAGAAGGTGATGAAATTGAAAGACAAAGCCCATGTTTCGATTTCTAAATTCGGACAATTGATCTTCGTTCTTTTGAAACAAGTTTTGACCTCTAAATAATACATCTCCAGAAGTCGGACGATCCAATGTCCCGAGTAAATGCATCAAAGTACTTTTACCAGCGCCGGAGGCTCCCACAATGCATAGATCCTCTCCTTCGCCGACTTCCAAATCAATTCCCTTAAGGATTTCTAGCTGAGTCGACCCTTGCATATAGTTTTTTGTGATATTTCGCGCCTGTAAAATCACACTATTCATAACGTAGACCTTCCACCGGATTGAGACGAGCCCCACGCAATGCGGGAAATAACGTCGCAAAAAAACAAATAATCATACTGGACCCAACTATCAGGCATATATCTTCCCACCGAAAATCAACAGAAATAAAAGACACTCTATAGGTTTCACTTGGAATCAATGGAAACCAAGTCTGGAGAAGCAGAAATAAGCTACATAGAATAAGTCCCAAAATCAACCCGGCTATGGAGCCAATAAAACCAATCAGAAGCCCCTGCAAAGAAAACAGGTATGTCACCTGTCTGCCACTAAAACCCATAGATTTAAAAATACTTATATCGGCATATCGTCGAAATACGCTCACATAAAGAGTACTCGAAATATTAAAGCAGGCCGCTATAACCATTATAAAGATCACTAAGAAAATTACGAATTTCTCTAATTGAACGGCACGAAAAATATTTCGCTCATGATCCCTCCAGGATTTAGCCCAATACGGGTAACCCAAATGCGTATTTATATTTTGTTTATAGGCATCAGCATTGTCTTCATTCTGCAAAGCCACCCTTACACCGGAGATGCGCTCAGGATTTTCCAAAAGAGATTTGGCCACACTCATTTCTGTCATGATGTACCGTTGGTTATACTCATGTCGCCCGAGTTCCAACACTCCGGTCACTTGGAATGTTTTAATTTTACGCTGAAAGCTTCCCGTTTGTAATTCCGCAGCGAAGGGAATCACGACTTTAAACTCATCCCCCACTGACAATTTAAATCTTTGAGCAAGCCCCTTTCCAATAATAGCTCCAGGAACACTCCCCTGTGTCTCTAAATTAAAAGCTCCCTCAACAATTCTATGTTCTATATTCAAAACTTTGTTGAGTTCCTCATGTACGGCGCCCTCTAAAAAGATCCCAGTTAAGGCTCCTCCATGGGCTATGAGTCCCTCCAACCAAATGTATGGCGACAACTCAAAAGGCTCTTTGATCTGACCACCCAGTTCTTCCCTAATCAATTCCATATCTTGAGATTCAGCTCGACGTTTAATCACAAGCAAATGACCAGAGACATCTATGATATTTTGTTTCAAGGTGGTTTCGTAGCCACTCACCACGGCCATAGAAACGAATAAACTTGCCACACCAATGGACAACCCAATCACTCCGAGACTCGAAGTTAAGCTAAATCGATTTTGCCTGGAGGTTAAATAGCGCCAAGCCAACCAAAGTTTAAACACTAGTTGGCCTCCCCACCGCCAGCTTGTTCCTTCAAAAAGGATTCGACAAATTTTGAAAGATCACCATCTAAAACATTTTGGGGATTACCTGATTCAAAGTTGGTTCTATGGTCTTTTACCATTTGATAGGGATGCAGCACATAGGAGCGTATTTGCGAGCCCCACTCGTTGGCTTTCTTTTGCGACTCTGTCGCCTCTTTCTCAGCCTGCCTACGCTCCATTTCTTTTTCAAAAAGAGCCGCTTTCAACATCTTCATACATTTTTCACGGTTTTGAATTTGGCTTCTCTCACTCTGGCACTGCACCACAATCCCACTGGGTTCATGAGTCATCCGCACTGCCGAATCCGTCTTGTTAACATGCTGTCCACCCTTACCGCTGGCACGGTAGGTATCAATGCGTAGATCTTCGTTTTTCACCTCTACATCTACATCATCATCCACTTCTGGCCATGCATGAACGGCTGCAAAACTTGTATGTCGTCGAGCATTGGAATCGAATGGGGAAATACGCACCAGCCGATGAACGCCATTTTCTGCCTTTAGCAAGCCATAAGCATAAGGGCCTTCAATATGCAAAGTCACCGATTTGATCCCCGCCTCGTCTCCGTCGGTCATCTCAACAACGCCAACCTTCCAACCACTTTTTTCAGCGAACCGAGAATACATTCTCATAATCATCCCGGCCCAATCACAGGCCTCTGTACCACCGGCACCTGAGTTCACAGTGAGGTAAGCGCTGCTACTGTCCATCTCTCCATTGAGCAGACTCTGGGTTTCCAATTCACCGATGGCGTTCTCTACACCTGGATACTCTCGCTCCAATTCACCAAAGGATTCCTCGTCTCCGGCCTCTGACATTTCCACAAGAACGTCGAAATCACCCAACTGGCCTTCAATCTTTTCCCAGTCTCCAACTACCTTAGCTAGCGTGGACTTTTCCTTTTCGATTTTCTGCATTTCTTTGGGATTGTTCCAAATATCGGGGTTTTGTGAAGCTCTATCGAGCTCTTCGAGACGCTTTAGCTTGGCGTCGATGTCAAAGATACCCCCGAAGTTCAAGGTTCTTCGTTTTCAGGCTTTGTATTTTAGATTTATATTCTGGTAACTGCGCAGCAATAGACACGACAAACTCCTTGTAGCCCTTTTATACCCAAAGACACTGAGCGGTACAATGGATTGACCACTGTCTGATGCGTCATAAATCAATAAAATTCCTAAACCCTAACCGGCACATCTGTCGGACGGATTTTATTGAGCGAGTTCCCGATAAACTAAGTTAGCTATTTTGTCGTCTTTAAGCAGGTTCAACACCAAAGTCACTTCCGCTGGTGGATCAAACTTTATAACTTCATTATAGATTTTTTCGACTCGTACCTGTTGTGAATAGGATCCGACTTCCAGAATTTTCAAGAAACTTTCTTTTAAATTTTTATCTGACTTAATGGCCAAGATAGCTTCAGCTAATTCTTCATAAATATCCATAATGAAATGGAATCATGGATTCAGAGATATAACTAGCATTATTTTACTGTCTACTTGGTTAATCGAGAAAGCTTTGAAAAATGCGATCCTGTAACCGAAACATTCTTTTGGCATCATTCTCATTACTCTCATGTTCATATCCAAGCAGGTGTAAAACGCCATGAAAAATCAGGTAGACAGCTTCATCTCGAAATGAAAATCCATGTTCTTTGGACTGCCGCTGAATCACTTCTGGACATAACACCAACTCCCCCAAAGACCCTGGAAAGCCTTCGAAACTCAAAACGTCCGTGGCGTAATCCTTGCCACGACTTTCTCTATTGAGTTTTTTTGCTGTCCGCTGATCAATAAAAACAATGGAAAGTTCCTGGCTCAGTTCCTTCTTATGCTTTGCCGGTGAGTTTTTAATGAAAAACTCAATGGCCCCTTCTATGTATTTTCGAGGAATTCTCATTTGAGATTGATTAACTATTGAAAGATCCATCGAGTGTACGCCTATCTAACGCCTTTAAGCTTACTCTCGGAATTAGAGTTTTGCCCCGGGTACTCAACCCGCTGATGGTACATGGCTAAGATCACATGCTCAAAAGCCTCTTCGATGATCGAAAGATCTTGTAACGTTAAATCGCAATCCGACAACTGCCCATCTAAGAACTTACCCTGAATGATACTTTGAACAATATTTTGTAATCTGGCCGGAGTAGGATCCTCTAAGGACCTAGCTGCCGCCTCAATACTATCTGCTAACATCACCAAGGCCGCTTCTTTAAACTGAGGCTTAGGACCTGGGTATCGAAAATCACTTTCTTCCACGTAATCGTGATCTTCATCGGACTCTTCCATGGCTTTGTTATAAAAATAGGATATCAATGTGGTACCGTGGTGTTGTAAAATTCCGTCAATAATAGGACGACCCAACTTATGCCGGATACCCAGTTCGGCCCCATCTTTAACATGGGCCACCAAAATGGTTTTACTCATGTAGGGAGAAATATGATCATGTGGATTTTGCCCAGGTCGCTGATTCTCAATAAAGTACTGCGCATGATCCATTTTCCCAATATCATGATAATAGGCCATCACTTTTGCCAACAGGGCATTTGCTCCTATCTCTTTGGCTCCCGCTTCACACATGGACCCAACAACAAGTGAATGGTGATAGGTACCTGGTGCTTTTACCACCATCTCCTGCATCAAAGGATGACTTAAATTTGATAGCTCCAATAATTTAAGATCCGTAGTGTAATTAAAAATAGACTCCAACAATGGAATGATAATCATCACGATAAAGGCCGAAAGTATCCCACCAGCAAATCCAGCCAAAGCGTTGGAAAAGATCTCGTTATAGATGCCCGCTGTGCCTACTTTTGTAAGTGAGGTCAGGAGCATCACTACGAGTGCATTCACAACCCCTGTTCTCAAGCCCGCCCAGTAAATATCGTTACGCTTTTCACAGTTATGAATCCCCCGTACAGCAGCGACCCCGCCCACACAGGACATAATAAACATGGAGAAATTCATATCCACCATAATGGCAAAAACAATGGAAACAAAAACGGTGAAGAGCCAAACCAATTCCCCACTCACAACCAACATACCTACAATCATAGGTGCTGCTGCTACAGGCGCTGCATACATAAATACCGTAGGTGAAAGTCCAAATTTAGATACAAAAGCGGACTCCATTACAAACATAAAGAATTTGTTAATGATGACCATGGCAAGCACAACCACACCCATAGCAGTGAGATCCCGCTCGTCCACTCGAATCCGATTCAAAGTAAATCTTCGCGTGTAAGAGAAGAACACCAAAACCGCACAGGCAAAAAACATGGCCGCCACAAGAGATATGAAATCCACTCGTCGTACCGACTTACGCTTTTTAATCTCATTAAAAATAGTAACGTGAATGGGCTGAATCACACTTCCACGCGTTACAATGGACTGATTCTTTTTAATTGAAATTTGTACAGGAAGAACTTCTTCTCGAGCCTTCTCCCTGCGAACAGAGGTTTCACTCTTATTATAGGTGACATTAGCAAATAGCAAAGATTTGGTCAGAGCCAATGTATTGCGCCGATCTCTGCTGTTAAGACGGTTAGATCCCCTAATGTCTTTGACCGAAAAATCGTCTGCATTCTGGATATCTTTCATGTCTCGATAGAAAGCCTGTATCTCTGTAGACAACTCTTCTTCTTTATTATCCACTACCTTCAATAAAAGTGGGCGACTCTTATCCTGAATCACATTAACGGGTGCATCGATAATCTTGTAACTGGTCCACTCTTCAAGAGCGTTCTTCACTACATTCTCGATGCGCACACTAAATTGACGTTCAACTAGCCATTCAAACAAACGGTTTGTGACTTTGCGCTCTAATAATTCTTCAAAGCGAGGCTTATTGGTTAAAAAGTCTTTAACCTGCTCTTCTCGCTGAATATCATTTTTTGGCCACCTTACTTTCTTAACTTCAGACCGAAGTTCTCTAAAAGCAATATATACAGGACCAGTTACATCCCTAAACGCATCTGGATCATAGTCAAAAATCGGAGGCACAGCAGATTCAGCTTCTTCTCGTTTTTTCTGAGTGGACACCTCGTCCACCATAGTAAACGTAATGGGCGACTTGTAATCGGTTTTAGCAATTTGCCCCACTTGAGCGGTTTGTTGAAATTCGAAATCAGCAAAAATGAAAAAGGCTAGCAAGAGACAATAAAGAAACAACAACCCTGATTTTCGAATATGAAATCTCTTCTCTAAATTGAGCGTAACTCGGCCTAGAAAAGTTTGCTCGAAACCTAAATCATCCACCCATTCTCTAAATCTCTGTGAGTGATCCTGATATTTTGAGCGAAACTTCACTGGTCCCGAACTCTTATTTTTTTTGCTCTTTTTAGCCATTATTGAGTCTCATTTATTGCCAGTCGCTTCTACAGTTGTATATATAAGTAATATCGGTAAATTACAGCCTCGATACAAGCAGAACCCCTGGAAATGACTCCGTAATTGATAAATTACAAAAAAAGGATAGGAAAAATGGTTCAGCCACCCAAAGATCTCACTCAGTTTAGTTCTTTTGTCCAGATCGTCCAAGCTCTCCGCGGCCCAGAGGGTTGCCCTTGGGATAAGGAGCAAACCCACAAAAGTCTAGCAAAATATGCTATTGAGGAGGCTCATGAATATGCAGAAGCCGTGGATCTCGACGACGTTGAACTCATGAAGGAGGAATTGGGTGATATCTTGTTGCAGGTCGTCCTAAACAGCATTGTTGGAGAACAGGAAAGTAAATTTGAACTATCCCAGGTCATTGAATCCATCAGTGAAAAAATGGTACGGCGCCACCCGCATGTTTTCAGTAGTGACACAGCCGATTCCACACAAACCGTTAAAGACAATTGGGAGGCGATCAAGGCCAAAGAGAAACCAAAAAAGCCCGGATTTAATTTGCCTCCTAGCCTGCCAGCTCTAGCTGGCTCTTTAAAAATTGGAGAAAAAACCAAAAAAGTAGGATTTGATTGGTCGCACACAGATGATGTCTTTGGAAAATTAGATGAAGAAATTGCTGAGCTTCAAGAAGCCATAACTTCAGAAAAAACAGAAGACATTGAAGCCGAATTGGGCGATTGCCTTTTTACCCTCGCCCAAATTGGACGACATTTAGGCATTGATCCGGAACAGGCTCTCAGAAAAACCAATCAACGATTTGAAAAAAGATATGTCTATATGACTGATCAATTGTCAGGCACAGATAAGACACTGGGTGATCTTTCCATGAGCGAAAAGGAACTTTTGTGGAACAAGGCAAAACTCAATACAAAGTAGCATACCGGTTACAAATAAACTGACACCAGACTTTCATATGCATTGAGATCAATTTGGCCCCAAACACCGGCCTCCCCCTTCCTGATTGGATTTCAGAAGTTGGCACGGTCCCTGCTCTACCCAAGATTGTTAGTTTTCAGAAATCTTAGAGGGGGGAAATATGAAGACAAAAACTATTATAGTTGCAGCATTGGCGATGATCATGGGTGCCGCTTTACCATCAATGGGTGAAATTCGGGGAATCAACAGTGGAATCATCGACAGTTCATTAGAAGGAATTGGATCTGGGTTTATAAACCCTGGACGAGGCCACCAACAGAATTTGCAAAGAGTGCGGATTCCTTTGAATCAACATTTACAGGGATACAATACTCTGCACCTTAAGCAATTGGTTCGGCGGCAGACCGGCATGAACTTGCAACACTTCGATCTCGTTCGAGTGAATTTGGTCGCTAAATCAAGACATGGACAAGCCCAAGCTAAACTTTTTGTAGGCCATCAACTTCATGATCAAGTTACTGTTCAGTCCAGCCGTAACTTCTATAACGACCGACCTGCTTCCTTCAACCCACATGTGTTAATTGCACGTGACGGCCGAAGAGGGAATCGCCGCAATAACCAAACTTGGCAGTTAGACCTACAGGGTAACGTTAAAGTTAAAAACCTCATCGTTGTTGTAGAACGCAAACAGATGGGACCTGGCGGCAACCTTCGTCTCCAATTATCAATGAACACCATCATCAGAGGTGGACAAAATATTGGGTTAAAGCGAGAATTGAGACAACAACATAATATCAATCTCAATAATTACAAACTTGTAAGAGTGAATGTAAAAGCAAAATCAAGACAGGGACATGCCACAGCTGAACTTTTTGTTGCTGGCCAATCTCAAGATATGTCTCGAATCGCAGCTTCCAGTGGAAACTTTCAAAGCCCAGGTGGTTTCGACAACGTCATTCTACGCAATCATGATCGATACAGACAACAAGGCGCTTGGAAACTATCTATCAATGGCCGTGTGAATTTAAATAAGATAACTGTGGTGCTACAGCCTCTTCACTAGAAAAGGTTTACACCCATCCATCATTGATCTCAGGGGAGCTTTTAGCTCCCCTTTTTACTTTTAAACATTGCTATAATAGAATTTTGCTCGAGGAGCTGGACTTGTTCTTCTATTAAATATCTAAATATAATGTATCCATGGACCACAATAAGAAAAATGAAAATGTCTTAGACGAAGATTTTGAAGTCGAATTGGAATCAGAAACTGAAGTAAAAACCCATCCAGAACATCCTGTCGTAATTTTAAATTTAAATGATCTAAAATTAAGTGAGCAGGCCTTGAAGGGAAAATGTGATGATCACAACCTCTTTGAAAACCTAACGCTTTCAGATCCAACCACAACAGAACCGACTCTAACCGCTGACTCAGAAAAAGCATCGCCAGGTAAAGTCGAAAATGCCGACCCCTTTTTTGAATTATTAAAAAAAGACTTAGATCAAACCCAAGCCCTCTTCAATTTTGAAGGACTGATGACCAATAAAAATGAAAACAGGGTACATAAAAGAGTACCGCTAGAATCTAAAGTTCTTATAAAAGATGAGAACGGAAAGAAACTCACGTCAGCAGTCAGTGTGAATATCTCCCAGAATGGCTTGGCTCTATTTACAAAAATGGGATTCGTAAGAGATGGACAAATCATAAATATTGAATTTATTGGTGACGGAAATATGCAACCCATCGTTGTTAACTGTGAAGTTGTCCGAGCAGATGGCCAAGGTACGCACAACACCATTGGTTTGAAAATCATCAATCGATCCAAACACGCCGATCATCAAATCACTGAATATATAGCCGAAAAAGCGGGTATTACCAAAAAAACAGAATAGATAACTGCGTACAAAGACCCTTCCCTGTTAAGCCGCAAATGCATTTAATTTATTGGGTCAAAATTCTTTCTTTGAAACAGAAGTGGCAGTAAAACTAGAAAAAAGCAAACAACGTAAATCCAGCCCATCCACAGATAAGCTTTTTGGTAACTGCCATTGTCCACGACATACCCAAATACGGGTCCTATAACTCCAAAGACTAATCTCATCCCTGCTCCGGCTAATGAATTCGCCGTGGCTCGCATATCTCCCGAGACTCTTTTGTTGATCCCATCTCGAATAACTACGGCATTGATGGCCCGACCCGACTGTAAGAAATAGCAAAGTCCAACTACAAGAAAGATATTTGAAAAATAGCTCAATCCTAAAAATCCAATTGCCGGCACCATTCCATAGTAGATAAGCGCTCCGGAGCTACCCAATCTCTTTTCAATCTTATGGGCATTCTTCCCCATAAAAGCCACTATAAGACTGTTGAAAGCCCATAAATAACCGAAATATTCTAAGGGAATCCCCACTTCCTCCCAACGTCCCTGATAAGACCAAATGGCCGTAATGGTGGCCACTGAATAGAAAATAAAATTCAGAAATAGTAGATTTAACAAAGAGGAATGTCCAAATAGCGATTTGAAAATGTATTTAAAATTATCGATATGCTTAGTTTTGGATAATTTCTCACGCTTGGGCTCAACTAGGGAAAGGGCCACTATCAAAGGCAACCAACTCACAATTGCGTTAGAAACCACATTGGCCTCTAAGCTCCAGTAAACAATCCATCCTCCCACTAGTGCACCAGCAAACTCCCCTATTTGACGATAAAACATTAATCGACCAATAAGCTTAATTTTAGCTTTTTTAGGGTCAATCGCATTCATAGTGTCATAAATGAGAGATGTATCGGTACCGCTAAACAAACTAACACCTACACCCAAAAATATTTCAGCGACCACCAACGTTGCAAAATCACTAGTGAATGGAAAAATAGAAAATCCGATGCCGTGAAACACACTTGCAATGATCAAAGCCCCTTTTCTGCCAAAAAGGTCACAAATATAACCGGAGGGAAGTTCACAAACGATCATTGTGGCGGCAAAAACACTTTGTAACCAATAGATGTCTGTCAATGGGAGACCACGATCTTTGAAGAAAAGCACAATGATCGGCATTATGATCATAAACATCCATAAAAAACTAAATAGATAAAGCTTTCCAGGATTCCTTTTTAAAGCTTCCCGCTCTAAATCACTCACTGCCGTTCACCTTTTGGAAAATAGATTCGGCACAGACAAATGCTGAGGACCAAGCCCATTGAAAATTGTATCCACCTAGCCATCCGGTGACATCTAGGACTTCTCCTATAAAAAACAGGCCCCGCTGTTTCTTGGACTCAAAAGTCTTTGAAGACACTTCATTGACATTGACTCCACCGCGAGTCACTTCGGCTTTTACATACCCTTCCGTGCTCGTTGGAACCACTTTCATTCTATGCACAGCTTCCTCTAAAATTCGCTCTGATGATTTAGAAACTTCAGCGACCTTTTTGTCCAATGGCAGCCCCAGGTATTTTTCAAAATACTCTTCCACCAATCTGTCTGGAAAATAGGACTTTAAAAAATTAGACCAATGAGTTTTAGGAGACTCATTCCGGCCCTTTTTCATCAGTTCAGAGATTTTCATTTCAGGAAGTAAATCCAATTCTATTGTTTCTTGCTTATGCCAATGCAAACTGGCTTGTAATATAGCGGGACCACTTAATCCTTTATGAGTGAACAAGATATTCTCTCTAAACTTTCTACCGCCGGACTGAGCTATACAATCCACACTCACTCCGGATAGAGCCACGCAAGTAGGCAAAAACTCACTGGTTACTTTTACTCCAACGAGGGCAGGATCTAACTCCTCAATGGTATGCCCAAATTGTTTCGCTATATTATAACCAAATCCATTGGAACCAAATTTAGGAATCGAAAGACCACCAGTCGCAACAACTAGATTAGAGCTAGAAAATTCGAGTTTTGAATTACCCGTACTGCTGACTGTAAAAATACCGGAAGAATCCACAGTGACAGTTTTAACTTTTTGGTCACATAGAAGCTGAACATTCCCTTTGGAGCATTCATCCAAGAGCATGTTAATAATACCTTGAGACCTTTCTTCACAAAACAACTGGCCCAGTTTTTTCTCATTAAATCCAATCCCATGTTGTTCAACTAATGCAATAAAATCTTGCGAGGTATACCGGCTTAATGCAGACTTCATAAAGTGAATATTTTGAGAAACGAAGTTTTCGGAAGTCACATTTCTATTGGTGAAATTACAGCGCCCTCCACCTGAGATAAATATTTTTCGTCCTACTTTTTTGTTCTGCTCCAATAGGAGAACACTAAGCCCCTTTTGGCCTGCCTGAGCAGCGGCAAACAAACCAGCAGCACCGGCGCCAATTACAATGACGTCAAAAGAGTTATTAGTCATAGGATAAATTATTTCCTCAAAAGCTTGCGACGGAACAATGTTACAATTTGAACAACTTCTTCACTCTTGAATACATAGGCCATAGCGCTATAGGCAAGCACAGATAGCCCCCCACCAATTATTACAATGATGAAAGCAGATAAAAACCTTAATTCCACCTGAAGAAGATTCACAAAATGTAAAATTCCTAGCAAAACCCCGACCATCACCACGCTGGGAACAATGAGCTTAAGCCAATAAGTGATTAAATCAAAAATAGGAAACTTTCCGATGAATCGAAAATAGCCAGCCAAAAGCAATGAGGCATTAACAAATCCAGTTACAACCAGGGAGTAGACGATACCTTGCAGGCCCCACTGATCGACCCATTGAGAGGCGAGAACCATATGAACCAGCACACAAATGGCTGAAACCAGTGCCGGATACCACGTGTTCTTAATGGCATAAAAACTAGGAGCAAGAACTCGGACCATACTGGAAGCTAACAACATATAGCTATAGATCTGTATCACCCGCATGGTCTGTTCAACATCTGTACTGTTGAATTCTCCCCTTTTAAACAACATGACTACAATGGGTTCCGCCAGCAGATACATACCAATTGCACAAGGTATGGAAAGAAAGAACAGTAACTTCATTTGCGACAAGGCTGTGAAATGCATCTGCTGCACATCTCCCCTTGCCCATTGCGCCGAAAGTTGGGGCAAAAGTGCCGCTCCGAGACTGATGGCTATCAATGACATAGGGAGCTCTAAAATGCGATCCGCAAAGTAAATATAGGTATGCGACCCCTGCTCTAGCTGACTGGCGAAAATTACATTTATAATTCCGATAAATTGAATCACTCCCAAGCCCGCCATGCCTGGCAACATATTGATGAGTACTTTTTTGAGTCCTGGAGTTTTTAAATTCAAATGAGGCCGTGGTAACTTTTTAATTTTTCTCAATTGCCAAATCACTATGGCGGCCTGAACTCCCCCGCCAAACACGACTCCCAATGCTAATTGAAGCCCTTGAGTCCCTACAATTTCATTCGGCACAACAGCAAACAGAATCACCATCAAGTTAAAAAATGCCGGGGCTAAAGCTGGTAAAAAGAATTTTTTATGACTCTGACAAATTGCCATTAGAAAAGCGTAGGAAGTGACCAAAAATAAATAGAGAAACATGACCCTGGCCAACAAAATGGTCAGATCTACTTTTCCGACTATGGCCTGATACTGCTTGCCCGGTACAAGTAATTCGATAATTTGTGGCATGAACAGGATACCCAAGACGCTCAAAATGGAGGTTACCATCATTAAAATGCACCAAATGGCACCAGCTAAGGCTTGCCCTGACTCGATCCCAGAGGTCTCATTTTGATCTACATAAACAGGGATAAAACTCACTGAAAGGGATCCCTCCCCGAGCAGTCTGCGAAAAAGATTAGGTAGACGAAATGCCACCACAAAAGCATCTTTTACAAAGTTGGGAAATAAGGCCGCCAGAACGATATCTCTGACCAAACCCAGAATTCGGCTACCCAAAGTACCCACAGCCATAGCCCCCGCACTTCTTCTAACCTCTTGATTTTCCTTGTTATTTCCCAATGGAGCTATCCTGTCACAGATGAATAAAAGGAGGACATTTATTGAATACAGTCTTGCCTTGCTCGGCCCACTGTGCTAACTCCTCCCTTTACGCATTTAAACACTGGAGGACAAACCTTGGCAAATCATAAGTCAGCAGCAAAACGTGCTCGCCAGGAAATTCGAAGAACCGCTCGAAACAGCAACACTAAGAGTGCTGTACGTACTGCGGAAAAGAAGCTGAGATTGGCATTAAAAGAAAACAAAGCCGACGAAGCGAAAACTCTACTAGTTGCATACACAAGCAGCATGGGTAAAGCCGCTCAAAAAGGTATTTATCACGCTAAAACGGCCGCTCGAAAAATCAGCCGTCTTGCTTCTCAAGTTCACGCTACTAAGTAAGTTTTAATTACGACTTCAGATTGAGTTACCCTACGCCAGCCAGCGTGGGGTTTTCTTTTCCTATTGGTTGTCGATCAGAGGCAACGTAGTAGCGAATATATCGCTTAGAATCGAAGTCAATATTTTCAAATTCAACTCCATACTTCATGTTTCCTGGCTGTTCTTCATCCTCAACAGCATAACGGATAACGGCTCGAGCAATGGCATGTTGATAACCAGGGATATGAAAGCTCACCACAAGCATTTGACCCTTTTGAAAAACATCTGAGGAGGCAAAGAGCATCCCTCCTTCACCGATTTGCAATGCATCGGCAAACAGGTAGGTTCCACTATATAAAACCCCGATTCTCTTTTGATAATCCCGTCGCGGTACCCGTCGACGCTTTCCAATCATTTCAGACATAAAACTCCACCGAAATACTTTTCGGTAATATCTTTTTGAGACTTTACAGGTCTAAAGTGGAGACTTGGGATAAAAAATATTTCTCTATATCGATAAGATAAGGTTCTCTAGGAACAGCTGACCTCTTAAGCTAGAAGACTTCAAGTTCCCATCGACCTCATACAAATGAGACGTGGCCTGATCCAAACGACCCTGGCTCCATTTTTGCGATTGCTGAATATACTTCGAAACAAAGAACTTATGCACACCCAACTCTTTGGCCAGCTGATCGGCCCCCAGACCTTTTCCTTTGAGTGACAAAGTCTTTCTCAACATTCTAAAGTGGCGAGCCACCATATGCACAATACCCACTTCATTCTGCCCCTGATCTATCAGTTTATTTAAAGCCTGTAAGGCTTCACCTTTCTGATTAGACGCAATGGCATCGGTTAACTCGAAAACTGACTGAGTTTTAGTCGCTGAAACCACTCGACGTAAATCTTCATCTGAAACTATGGTTTCCTCACCGATAAATTGCTTGAGCTTTAAAAGCTCGTTTTTAATATCCACTAAACGCTGTCCAACACATTGCTGAACCCATTGAACCTGGCCATGACTGAGTTTCAAATCCAGTTCAGATGAAATGTACTGAATCCATTGAGGAATCTGATTATCATATGGCGGCTTTAGTTCTACCCATTGAATACTTTTACCTAAATTCTTAACCCACTTTTTTCGTCGATCGATTTTTTCCATTTCGATAACGAAAAGACAACTCTCTTGAGGTGTCTCTAAAACAGAGGCCAATTTGGACCAATCAGACTCTTTCCAAGACTGCGCTCCCCTCACCAAAACCATTCGTTGATCGGCCATCATGGGTAACGTGTCCACCAAATCAGCAACACTTTCACCCTTCACATCATGGGCGTAAACTTGGTCAAAATTAAAATCAATCGTAGGTACGTGCTCAATAAACTTCTCTTTGAGAACGCGAAGAGATTCATCCACTAAATAAGTTTCCTCTCCAACAACAAAAAAAACACCCTTAGGCCTATTTTTAGAAATATAAATTTGTAACTGCCGTAGGTCCCAGGCCTGAGCTGCACGTTTAGCCATTAAAACGTCTCCGTCATTCTATCGTGTGCTTCACTCATCATCGAAACCGCTAACTCTGCAATGTTAATCTGTCGCGCCGAGTGATTATAGAGAGCATTGGCTGAATTGATTAAGCCCGATTCTAACTGTGGGGCTGCATAAATTCGCTCATCTTTAAAATTTCCATGCCATAGTATTTTCCGGTCCGAGACTCTGACTAATTTCAAATGTATTGTCACATATATTCGATAGTTCGTGGCCAACACGGCTCCAGTCGGCAACTCAGAAAGAGCCTCATTGGCGCCACCCACTCTTTTGCCCTCGGGAAGGTACTCCACCTTAACAATTGTACCTTCTACTTTGACGGGAGCTTGTGAGTCGGTCACCACCCGGGCCACCTGAGACCGAGAAAACTCTTCAACCAGTGCATTGGTGAATGACGTCTCGATACTCACCACCTGAGATTCATTTTTGAACATAGGTACACTCACTTCAGTGTATCCACCGGCCAATTTTCTTTCTTTAAACCCCCACTTATAACTACAACTTGTCATAAAAAGGAATAATAGGGATGTTAGAAGCGCACTTATACATTTGATCTTGGACATATTGGGCATACTGCATTATTCATAGATCAATGGCAATGAAGAGGTGTTGAATGCTACCCATTCCCGAAAAGAAATATCGTTTAATGGCACCAGGCCCCGTTATGATGCCTCCTGGGGTTTACGAAGCCCTTGCGTCTCCTATGGTGCATCATAGAACCCCCTTATTTGAAGACCGACTCCAGTTTGTATTGGATGAGCTACCCCATGTTTTTGGAACCCGCCAACCAGTCATGATGCTTAGCTCCACCGGAACGGGAGGCATGGAAGCGGCCTTAGTGAATACACTCTCCCCTGGTGAACGTATTCTCTCTATTGTTTCAGGTAAGTTTGGTCAACGCTGGTCAAAAATGGCTAAGGCCTACGGGATTGAGTCGGAAGAAATTGAAGTTCCATGGGGAGAAGCCGTATCAATGGAACAGCTAAAATCTAAATTAGAAAATGGAAACTATGCAGCTGTTATAACTCAAGCCACGGAAACCAGCACCGCTACGTGGCATCCCATTGAAGATATGGGATCAACCATCAAAGCTGTATCCCCGGAAACTCTGCTCATTGTAGATGGAATCACTGCTGTCGCAGCAAGTCCTTTAAAAATGGATACTTGGAATATAGATGTGCTTGTTGCCGGATCTCAAAAGGCTTTTATGATTCCCACAGGCTTGGCCTTTGTTTCCCTTTCCGAAAAAGCCTGGGAAAAATCCCAAACCAGCAAGTGCCCCAAGTTTTATTTTGATCTCAAAGGAGAGCTCAATGCCAATAAAAAAGGTCAAACTCTTTTTAGCTCCAACGTCGCTTTGATCACTGCGCTCTATAGCGTCTTGCAGGGATGGAAAGGCGACGGGCTCGACCGTCAGCTCTCCTGGTATAGAACTCAACATGAATCCATCGTCGCTGCGCTTAAAAAGCTCAATTTAGAAATCTTCTCCTCTTCGCCAAGTTCAACGGTCACAGCTTTTAAAGTTCCAAATAACATTAATGGCAATCAGCTTAGAAAATATTTGGAGGAAGAGTTCCAACTGACCCTCATGGGTGGACAGGATCACCTTAAGGGAAAAATCATACGAATTGGACATATGGGTCACGTAGAACCCGAGGATGTATACGCTTGCATATTCTATATTGCGGCTGCACTAAAACATTTCAACTATAACCTCACTGAGGAAATTGAAAACCAGGTGTTAAAACAGTTGAGAGAGAACTTAGGACTATGAATCTCTTTATTTCAGATGAGTACTCCCCTTCAGCGAAGGCTATTCTTAAAAGCCAATTGGCCGACGCCAACATAGTTGAGTTTAACCCAAAAACGGTAAAGAGTGCAGACCTAGAATCAGCAGAAGGGCTGCTGATTCGATCCAGTTTCTCTATTCATAAATCTTTGCTGGATCAATTGCCTCATTTAAAATGGGTCGTCACATCCACAAGCGGTTTTGATCACATCGATTTAACGGAATGTTCAAAACGCGATATCAAAGTCTCCTTTACTCCCGAAGGGAATATTCAAAGCGTTCTCGAGCTAACACTTTGGTTTCTTATTGAGGGACAAAGACGAGTGACTGCCTTCCGCCAACTGGTTGAAAAAAGAAAGTGGAAACGAGACGGGGCCGCTGCACAGGAATGCCGAGGTAAGACGCTAGGGATTATAGGTTATGGTCGGATAGGCTCTCGAGTCGCTGACCTGGCTCAAAGCTTGGGAATGCAAGTCGTTGTACACGACCCCTATATCAATCCGAAAATTCTTGAAGACAAAGATATTGAATCCCTTGGAGTAAGTGAGATTTTTAGAATGTCAGATATACTGACTCTCCATGTGCCTTTCACTTCTACTACTCGCGAAATGGTTAATGAAAAGACACTGGAATTAATGCCAAGTCATAGCTTTCTCATAAACACTTCTCGCGGTTCTATAGTAAAAGAAGTGGCCCTCATCGAAGCGCTTAAATCTCAACAAATCGGTGGTGCGGCGTTAGACGTATTTGCCTCGGAACCTCTTCCTAGCGATAGCGCATTAAGAAATCTACCCAATTTGGTAATGACTCCCCACATAGGAGCCTATACGGAACAAGCCTTTGCCGCTGTCAGCCGCCAGGCCGTGGAGCAAACCATCGCATTTTTTAAGCACGAGCAGCATCATAATCCTCTCCCCCCAAGCTCTGCTTGGTTTACAGCGGAAATGGACAGTTAAGGCTTGCTCTACCCCTTTTAGACAGTAAAATAGGTCGTTTCAAAACATAAAGGAGTCCAATTGTCTGGAATAATCGTAGTCGGTTCTCAATGGGGAGACGAGGGAAAAGGTAAAGTCGTTGATGTATTCTCTGCTCAATCTGACTTAGTGGTTCGCTATCAAGGTGGCGCCAATGCAGGCCATACCCTCATCGTAGACGGCAAAAAGACAGTCCTTCACTTGGTCCCCTCGGGTGTACTTCATCCTAACACCACCTGTGTGATTGGCCCTGGTGTGGTTTTAGATATTGAAACTGTCTATAACGAAATTAAAGCTCTCCAAGAAGCCGGTCACCTCAAGGATTCCTCACAATTGATGATCAGTGATCTATGCACCGTAATCATGCCCTATCACCGTCAATTGGATGTGGCTCGCGAAAAAGCCGCCGGCTTGGATAAAATAGGTACAACCGGCAAAGGCATTGGCCCCGCCTATGAGGACCGGGCCTCACGTCGAGCCATTTTATTTGCAGACCTTTTCCATAAAGGAACACTGGAAAAGAAAGTGGAGAAATCTTTAAAAGAAAAAAACCTACTCTTTGAAATGTATGGCTTAGAAAAAGTGGACGTTGGAGAAACTGTTCAGCAACTGCATAAGTTATCTGAGTTGTTAGAGCCTTACCGATGCAAAGACACCTCTTTACTTGTTTCAGAAGCTATTGGATCCGACAAAAAAGTTTTATTCGAAGGCGCACAAGGGTCGTTGCTCGATCTATTACATGGGACTTATCCCTTTGTAACTAGTTCTTCCACCATTGCTGGCTCGGCTTGCATTGGGTCTGGAGTGGGGCCTGGGCAAATACAAAAAGTGGTTGGCATTACAAAGGCCTACACCACTCGAGTGGGGGCAGGGCCGTTCCCTACTGAACAGAGCAATGATCTCGGCCAAAAATTAAGAGATGTGGGAAAAGAATACGGCGCAACCACCGGCCGCGAGCGTCGATGTGGATGGCTAGATCTTGTAGCACTCAAATATGCGATACGAGTCAATGGAATTACAAACATAGCCCTGATGAAAATTGATGTTCTTAGTGGCATTGAGGACATTAAGGTCTGCACTCACTATGAAGTGAATGGCAATAAAACCGAGCATTTCCCAATCACCATTGATGACTTAGAGAATTCGAAACCCATTTACGAAACGCTTCCCGGATGGACAGAAGACCTATCTTCCATGGATGACATTAGTGCTTTACCGGACACATGCCGAAGCTACATCCGCTATATAGAGGATTTTCTTAAAGTGCCCGTGGATGTGGTCTCTGTAGGTCCCGGCCGAAATCAGACCTTATGGTTTAACCCTTTATTTTGAGGCCGTGATGAGTGATCTACCCAAAGAAGCTTTTGAGATTTTAAAACAAGTGAATGCGAAAGCCTACGCACCTTACTCCGGCTTTAAAGTGTCTGCGGTAGTAAAAGTAAAAGGCGATGACACACTTTATTCCGGTAACAATGTAGAAAACGCTGTAAACGGAGCCTCTGTGTGCGCCGAGCGCAGTGCCATCTCCCATATGGTTAGCCAGACAGGAGCAAAACCATTGGAATGGGTGGCCGTTCTTGGCGGGAAAAGCGGTGAGAAAGTGGCTCCTTGTGGAGTTTGCAGACAGGTGATTTTCGAATTCTGTGAAGATATCGACGTTCCAGTATACATGTTCGCCGATGATGGCAGCTTTGAAAAAACGACCATCGGCGATCTTTTACCGATGGCCTATAAAGGCAAAGATTTCTTAAAAAACTACTGACTCTGCCAGCTGCGACCTTAACTATCCTTATGAAAAACCATTGCTGGGATATCAGCCTGCCGAACCACTTGTCGGGCAATGCTCCCAATCAAAGCCGCCTCTAGCGCTGAGGCAAAGGATCCGACCACAACCATGTCGGCTTTTGTTTTTTTGCATGTTTCTTCTATCGAATCAGAAACATCACCTAACTCTTCGTCGACCTCTATGGTGGCTTTTACCCCCAGTCCTTCAGCGGCATTCACCCAGTCTTGAGCCAACTCCTCTCGCCGCTGAGCTTCTTGAGTAAGATACTCTTCCGGCGCAATCCAGGAACCACCCATAGCCGTAATGCTAGATTCAGCAAAAGCATTGATAGGCCGTAAAATTTTATTGTGAATCACGACTTCTTTAACGATACCGCTATATTGCTCTAAGAAAGACCGAAACACATCAAAAGACTCTGCTGAAAAATTTGTTGGAAAAACCACTTTATTCAAACTCTCAATGGCATGACTGTTTGGCGTTACAAATAAAACAGGAATATTGGACTTTAATGCGAGTGTCTCTGCAAATGATCCCATGAAGAATCTCTTCACACCCTCACGAGCATGAGTGTTTATTAGTAAAACATCGGCTCCCGTGGATTTTGCATGGGATAAAAGTAAGTCGATATCCGCTTTTCTTGAGTTCTCCCCATTTTCTAAAATCACACTAGGCAGTAAATCCATTTCAAGCTGTTTAATTCTTGAGTCCATTGCTTTCTGAACATAGGGCTTTATTTTGGCCAATTGCGGTGCTTCAAGATGCCCGACCCAATCCAACTGATCGGCCCCCATCACATACACGGGCTCCACTTGAACCCCTTCGCCTTTTTGCAATGCTGTAACCGCTTCTTTTGATCGCTTCCATGTTTCACTAATGTCAGTGTAGGGATCAAACGCCCATAACACTCTTTTGATTGGCTGGCTCACTAGGTTCCTCCTTTGATATAAAGATTAATTGCAACCTACAAGCCACCTGAAAGTCAACCGAGTGCAATTCAGGCTCAATAGCAGACAAATTGCATCTGAGACGTGACTTTTTTACCCAGAACCAAACTCTATTGACTCCAGATCTTTTAGGGGTAAGTTGCTCCTCATCTAAGGAGAAAAAAATGATCAAATTTATGCTTGTTGCAGCTAGCTTGCTTGCGACTCATGTTGTTTTTGCCCAGCAAGATTCCACCTTAAAAGAAGATCTTCAATCTGTGAAATCCACTCCCTCTCGATGGTCCTCTTTTTATCAACACCAATTCAGAGTTTTAAAGAATGAAGATGCTTCTTTAACTTCCGATATGGTGCCTAAAACCCTGAATCTACGCACACACTTGATGGCCGTGCAATATCGGATTGAAAACGATTGGAACTTTGAAGCTGGAATCCAGTACCTAGATATGGATATTAACCTCTTAGGTAACAATCTCGACATCAATGCGGGATCCAGAGGCTTAAGTGATTTAGAAGTGGGTATGGTCAAAGAGATTAAAGAAGATACCATTAAATCTAAGTTCCGTATCGCAATGAGCCTTCCAACAGGCTCCATCCGCCAAAAAGACAGTGCCACTGTAAACATGGGTCCCGGTGGGCCGCAAAAGGTTGAGCGCATTCTACCCTACCAAGGACAGTTAGGATCAGGAACCTATGACCTTCAATTGGAGTACGACCAAAGTAACTATTTTCTTCCAATGGTTTATTGGAGAAATAAATTTAAATTGGAAAAAAGAAACGGACGCAATGATTTAGGTTACCGGCTTGGCGATGAAGCAAAAATCATCAGTGAAGTGAATTTCCCAATCATTAGTAAGTATGTCACCGGTATGGTGGGCGGCACTTACAAGACGTGGTCGCAAGTCGTTGGCCCAAACCCAGTATTAGAAGAGGTTAAAGCCAACATGCCTTTTCCGATTGAGTTGGAAGATCTCTATGCGAAACCAGGCGAAAGGTTTGAAACCTATTATGCATTGAAAACCGGAATGCCTATTGGCACCGTTGGATTCGCCTCTTTAGAACTTGGGCGCCCCATCCAATCTAACGTAACTGGAAACTCCACTGAATTGAAAACCGATTGGTATGGTTATCTAAATATTGCAGCGGAGCTTTAATATTTTGCAGGCGGGTTTAGTAACCCGCCATGGCTCTTAATCTATTTAAGTGGTTCTTTTCAGCTGCGGGAATAAATGTGCCAGCACTTCCAGTAAAACCCAAAGTGATTTCTTGCTCCACTTCCTTAAAACACTTCTTCGCAATGGCTGATTTTTGCTTTTCCTTAATACAAGCCTCGTAATAAACCAGTGGAACATCCCAAAATCCAGCGTCTTTAAGCACTTCATAGACCTGACCCAATTTAAAATACTTTTCAGCCCGTTCTTCAGCATTTTTACTTCTAGAAATATCCCCATGAAGTCTACTGCTTATTCTTAAATACTCCACAAAAGCAGCATCATAACCACTATCGTTGGCTAATTTTTTGGCCGTAGCCATCTGCTGATCGATCCCAGATTGATTTTTTGCAGCATCTTCTACCAACCATTTTTTCAATGATTTTTTCCAGTGGCTCATTGAGCTTAAGATATACTTAGGAGTTGTTTTTAAATCAGAAAAATACTCAAGCCGATTTAATGCCGTTTTAGGATCATTTTGCACTCGAATATAGGCAATCATCATTTTCTTAATGGCTTCTTCTTTTTCAAAGGGCTGCTGATTATAGGTTTCAGGAGCTTTGACCATCACTCGCTCTAAAGCCTTGTTCGCTTCATCAAACTGCCGAGTGGCAATAAACAACTCAGCCTTTTCTGTAGCAGGAATCTTTAGCTGTCCAATATCCAAATCCCAATGATCGTACTTTACCCCTTGGCCCGTTCTAGTGTGACACTGAAAACATTGGAAAACCACATTCTTTATTGAAGCTCTTGCATACTTATAGTTCTTGTATTTGAAGCTTTGAATAGCTCCCTGTGTATCTCGCTGAATGTTTTGAACTACGTGATGAATGATGGGATCCTTGCCCAACAATGCTTCTAACTTATCTTCAGGTAATGTGTGTGAAAAACGATCCAACTCACGAAGATGGGATTTAATGAGATCATCATTTTCAGGTTTCTTAAACTCCTCTGGAGAAAATACATAAGGAATCAATTTTTTTACCTTATGAGCAACAATACTCATTTCAGCATTTACGTAACCAGGTTTAGTGCTTTCTTGCGTCGAACAAGCCGCTACAACTGATAACATGGACAAAATCGCCACCACTCTTTTCATTGCTCTTCTCCCTGTTGCGTGATCTGTTTTATAGGTAACTTAACGATAAAACATGTATTGCTATTATTCTGATCGTAGGTGAATTCTCCCCCATGAGAGGATATAATTGTATTCGAAATACTTAATCCTAGACCAGTACCTTGCCCGACGGGCTTAGTTGTAAAAAATGGATCTAACATTTTTTTAACAGTATCTTCATCAATTCCATTTCCACTGTCTGTAACTTTAATCTCTACCTGTCCTAAATCAACTTTCGATTCTTCAATATCAATTCGAATCCATCGTTGATCCAAGTTCTTAACGGCATCCATAGCATTATTTAAAAGATTCACTAAAACTTGACCCACTTCCGTCTCACGCCCCTCCACATGAAGATGCATGTTCGGACAGTTAACTTCCAAGGCAATATCCATTGTCCGACACTTTGCCTTAGAGAGTTCAGTAATATCTGAAACCAATCCATATAAATTTATATTGCTAAATGGATCTTTAGATCCATCACGAGCATAAGCTCTTAAGCCTCGAATGATCTTATTCATACGATCCGAAAGTGCGAGTAGCTTCTCTGCCGTTAATTCCACCTTTTCAGCATCCACGTTTCCAGCTCTAGCTTGATCTCTCAACATCTCAGCCCTACCCCGTAAAGCTCCTAAGGGATTCCCCAGCTCATGCGCAATTCCGGATGCCATGATTCCCAAGCTCGCCATCTTCTCTGCATGAACAGCTCTGGCACGCTCATCTGTTAACTCGTCTTGAACTTGTTTTTTAGCCGTAATATCAAATCGAATAGCAATGTACTGCTCGGGCTTTCCATCGGGACCCACCATTGGCACTATCGTGGTATCAACCCAATAGAGATGACCACTTTTCCCTCTATTTTGAATTTCACCATTCCAAACTTTCCCCGATGAAATCGTCGCCCATAGGTCTTTAAAAAACTTACCGCTATGTCGACCTGAGTTGATCATGCGATGATCATTGCCCAATAGCTCGCTAGAAGAATATCCACTAATTTCTTCGAACTTTTTGTTAACGTAAATGATTCTGCCCTTAGGGTCAGTGATCGCAACAATTGCAGATTGATCAATGGCATATTTTTGATCTTCAATAAACTGTTTGGTATCGTCGATCGTTCCCAATGCTGCCGTCCTTCTTAGAGGGATCAGTGTCGCAAAGAATTTCCATCATCTTTAGTTTCATGGTCGTTTCTTGCAGACTCTTTGCTTTCCTGTCCACTATACTCAAGCTCTTTACGATACAGCGTCCGCCTATTGATGCCAAGTATCTGAGAAGCCTTTTCCTTCCGACCTCCCACCTTTTCTAAAACAGCTAAAATATAACGCTTCTCAAGCTCAGCTAAAGACGGCCAGTCATTGACCGCTGTGGCCAAAACAGACTCTCCACCCTCTAAGCTTCCCAGCATAACTTCAGACTCTTCAATCCACTCATTGGTGCTCAATACCACTAAACGCTCAACATAATTCTCTAGCTCTCGCACGTTTCCTTCCCAAGAGTTTTGCAACATCTTCTGCATCGCTCTAGGAGAAAACCCTTTAACGGGAGAGTTATTAATAACTGCATATTTTTTAACAAAGTGATTCACTAATAGGGGAATATCCTCTCGCCTCTCTTTCAGAGAGGGGATCTCAACGGGAATCACACAAAGACGATAAAAAAGATCCTCTCGAAAAGTTTCGTCTTTAATGGCCTTTTTTAAATCCTTATGTGTGGCAGCAATAATTCTGACATCCACCTGTTTGGTCTTATTTGAACCGACGGGCTTGATGGTCTTCTCTTGCAGGACTCTTAAAAGCTTAGCTTGAAGGTTTAAATCTAGGTCTCCTATCTCATCGAGAAATAAAGTCCCACCATTTGCTTCTTCAAAAAGACCTATCTTGTCCGAAATGGCTCCCGTAAATGACCCCTTAACATGTCCAAACAATTCTGATTCCAACAAATTATCAGGGATAGCCGTACAATTGATCGCCACAAAAGGCTTTTTGCTTCGAGCTCCTAACTCATGAATGGCATTTGCCACCATCTCCTTTCCAGTACCGCTATCTCCCGTTACCAAAATATTTGCAGAGGCGTTGGCCACCCTTTTGATCAAATCAAAAACCTGCCGCATGGCCTTACTTTTTCCTATGATTTTATGGAATGAGTGGTCTTGAGCCACCTCTCCCCGGAGAAGAATGTTTTCCCTTTGCAGTCGATTGTGAGTGAGGGCTTGTCGAAGCGTCACTTCAAATTCATTCAACTTAAAAGGCTTTACCACATAGGCATAAGCTCCTGCCTTTGTAGACTCAATTGCAGATTCAATAGTACCGAAAGCAGTCACAAGAATCATTGGCACACCAGGCAACCTTTTTTTAGATCTTTGGATGAACTCCAAGCCATCCATTTCAGGCATTGCTAAATCTGTTATGATTAGATCCGCTTCATTCACAGAAAATTTGACCAAACTATCGTTGACCATGGCTTCGAAAGCTTCTGTCGCCAGCGGAAAAGAAACCACGGTATGCCCCTGAGAGCTCAAAAAATCGAACAACATCTCCCGCATTTCAGTATCATCATCAACCAATATAATTTTTGCCGGATAGTGAGTCATTTTTACCCATTCCTTGTGAAATAAATGTGACAAATTAGCCCATTTGAGCGCCAAATGCAGCTGACTTCTAACTGACAATAGAAATAGCGAGAATCATACCAAAAAAAAAGGGGGCCAATGAGCCCCCTTGATATTCGATAAAACTTAAAAGATTAGAGATTTTCGATGAGATTTACAGCCTGCCCATTCAAAGATCTAATATGAACAAGAACCCTTCCTGTGCCCGCATTCTCTAAGCTAACCGCATGAGTGAATGGATAGTCACCCAATTGAGCTTCACAATCTGCAGCATCTAAAAGCTTAGCCTGTGGAAGCACTTCAATCACATTGTTGTTAGGAGCTGCTGGCCTGCGAGTAATTACATTTTCTAAACGCAAACAGGAATTCGAAAAGTTACCCTTTAAAGATAATACCTTATCCGCCTTATTATAAGTGGCCGATTGAACTGGAGCATAGAGAACATCATCAGCACTATCGGTTCTAGCCGGATTAATGTTCATAACTCCCATCTCTCTGTTAGGCCCATTTGAACTTGCAAACTCCACTTTATAATTGCCCTCTTCAACTACGCCTAAGTTCAATTCCTTTTTATAATGCATAATGACCATTAGACACATTTGATTGGAATAAAATTGAACCTTGTTTTCTACAGTGATTGTTTTTGTGTTGTCGTTAACAAAATAGTTTGTCACGCCAGTTCTGTAGCATGAGTTTGTAAACTCACCTTCAAAAACCAACTGGGCATTATCGTTGTTATCAAAACCAGATGGTATATAGATATGTTTCGGAACTTCATTTATGATTTCTGGCTCACCTGCAGCCCATCCTAATTGTGATAATGCAATAATAGCCAACGTAAAAGCGAATGCTTTCATATATCCCCCTCATTGATGCTTTCAAAAAGCTGTATATTCCTTTAATTATCCCTCTGTCCCCCATAACCACCTATTGATCACGGAAGTAAAATCCCTTTTAACTGCTTTTTGAGACGCTAATCTTCCTTAAACTTAACGTCCCAGTCAAAGAAAGCTTTCACAAAGTCAGCCTCCGTTATAATTCCAACCAATTTGCCATCTTGCACAACTGGCAAACATCCAAATCGATGCTCATGGAGAAGCTGAGCCGCCTCAGCAACAGGCAGTGATGGCGGTGCCGCCAAAACATCTTTCTGCATAATGTCTTTTACTTGTATAGTACTGTAGACCTTTTCTAATTCCCCTGGCTTTAGATCCGCCAACCGCGACACGGCGACCTTTAGAAAGTCTCTATGGGTGACTAACCCTACCAGGTCACCGAACTCATTAACGACGGGCACATGCCGAATTCGCCGCCATTTCATTAGAGAATCTACCATATTGAAAGTGTCCGTTTCATTTAACGAGAACACCTCGGGCGTCATTAAATCTTTAACTGTGGGTAGGTATTCCATACCGGAATTGTTTGATTTAAATTCTTTTGCTTCCATAACATGCACCTCTTTCTAGTGACGAGCCTTCACCATTTTATCTTTAAGGTCGCTAATTTGACGTAGGATTTTAGATTTAGCCTGATTCAGACAAACGTGAAAATCTTCATTTTTTGCATCCGACACGACATCTTGATGAAAAACATGAGTCAAAAATTTTACGTGATAAGAACGATCCGAATCCTTAGAGAGGTAAACCTTAATTGTCGCCGGGTCGGACATGTGACTATTAATAGCCTCAACTCGCTCATGAATTTCAGATTTTATAGCATCGGTTAACTTAAAGTCTTCACTCGCAATAATTTCCATATCATTCTCCTTTTTTATATCCCATCTACGGCGGCCTGATTGGCCATATTTCCTAATTTTTTAAACGCCTCCACCACACTCACAAACCCTGTCGTTTCTCCTGCGACTCCTTGGATCAAAATAAAAGAAGAACCTTGCTGACCTGCCAGCGCCAGAGCTTCCTCAATACTGGTATTGGATGTTACTTTGGTCATAGTTTTTTGCATGATTTCATAGACATCAATATTTGCCATCCCCATCACAGCAGTTACAGCTTCAACACTTTCACTGGATATGTAACCAATAATAGAATCCCCTTCAAATACAGGGGCTGCTGGCAATCGATGAGCCTTCAACTCGCGCCATGCACTCCAAAGTTTTATTTCTGGAGTCAGTCTAAACCTAAGTGGCTGGGATAAAATCGATATGGGGTCTTGTAAAAGCTCTTTCCAATTCATAAGGATAGACAGAGCAATGGGTGTACCAACTTCAAATGGAAGGAGTTGAGCCTGATCCTTAGAGTTGGGAGATTAATTCCAGGGGCTGAGCCAAAACGTCCCGCAAAGACTTAAGGTTTGGGTTAAAGTGATTTAGAGCCAAAAGTTTGATCACAGAGACTAAAAACCCGTCGGATCCTCTTATTTAATAAGTATTTTTTCTCCGACTTAACCTCTTTTGAATCCGAATCTCGAATTAAAAGAGCTGTGTTACTTTTCAACTCCAATTGGAAATGATTAAAAATAAAATTCTTTGAGCCAAAGTTTTTTATCACCGGCAAATTTGCAAATGGAACGCGGATTTCCTCGGGCACTAAAAATTCACTGACGAGAGATTTTGTGAATTGCATACTTCTCTCTTCCAAGTCTTTTTCAAATTGACCTCGATCCATCCGTGTCATCATCAACCGCCGAAAGGCCTCAATATATTCCATGTCCTCGAGCTCAAAAAACGCAGGCCCTTCGTTCACTCGAATGAGTTGAGGATGCTTAAGTGTCCTTTCACAATAGAGCGGACTTATGGGTATGCAACTCAAAATTACGTTACGCAAATTACTGTCTTCAGTCACACACTGAACCGCCATGGTGTTTCGCTTATCCCCTTGTTGCACATAGGATAGAACCTGCAGCTCTCCGGGAGTTTCCTGGATGGCAACGAACACTCGATTCAATTTCTGATAATTGCCTGACACAGACTTTACGGTTTTAGTCTCATTGGTGGATCGAACCACCTGAGTGTTCCCCCCATTCTCATTAGGCTTGTCACTTACTGTGTAGTAATCGAAGGCACCATTGGCCGAATTAAGCTCTACGAGATACTTACCATAGTCGTTGATAGTACCGTCGGCTTTTAAATTATAAGGAGCCAGAAAACTATTAATGTCCGCATGGGAATTCACACTCAACAAAGTCACTAATATAAACAATTTGTACATAGTAACTCTATTATAAAACAAGGTTTTAAATTTTCCAACTGGACGGCACACCAATCCCATAATAGTGTTCTAGTCAGAGACTTAAAGGAGAAATACATCATGAAGAACTTCACTTTTTTACTACTTATCTCGTTATTTACTTTTGGCTGCATGAATATGGAAAAAGTGGATTCCAGTCGCGTCTTTTTTGCCAACTTAAAAGATGGGCAGACAGTTAAAAGCCCATTAAAAATACAGTTTGGCATTGAAGGAATGAAAGTGATTCCGGCCGGTAAATTAGAAAAAGGAACGGGCCACCACCACCTAATCATTGATGGTAAACCTGTTGCAACTGGAAAGGTTGTACCAGCGGATAAAACTCATATCCACTATGGAAAAGGGCAAACCGAGGACACCGTGGAACTCAGCAAAGGAAAACACACACTAACTCTTCAGTTCGCAGATGGAGCTCATAGATCCTACGGCGAAAAGCTTCGGGCCGTAATTACAGTTACTGTTGAGTAACCCGACTTTTGTCATATTAAATCATCGGCGCATGACCCCCTCTTGAAGAACTGATTGAATGGGTTATGCGCTTACTTTTTCAACTATCGCTAATTTTATTTTTAGCACTTCCCGCCCACTCCAATGAAATCTGTGAATGGACTTTTAGTTCAACTAGAAACACCGACATCTCCACAGGACAGTTTTCCAACGGTACCTGCTTTATTTCTATAAAACCTCGGAACGTTGAAAACCTAACCTATCGAAGTCATCTATTTACTACAGATGGGCAATGGCTCATCTTTAACTCCTTTGGAGCTGGAAATATTGCAGACACTACAGGAAGTCGAGTTTTGTTTTTCCCACCAAGTGAGCCTGAGAATTCATTAGCTATGTCTATCGAGGGAAATCATCTTAATATCTCCCTTGTAAACGGCGAAACCTTTCAATTTGATTTAGAGAAAACCAGGCCCGTCCACTACAGCGACGGCGACTTTCTATTTGATGATAATATCCACGCGGGAAATGCCGGTGGCTTGATCTATATCTATCCCCAAAGTGGGATATTTGACATGGGGTTTTCTATGGGAGGGGTTGCGTTCAATGACCCCAATTCAAAAAGCCTTTGGCTGACTCAAGAACATCAGTGCGAAATTCCAAATTTAGATCTGTTTGATTACTCCGATCCAGATGAGCCGGATTGGATCCTATCCCATCCAAATGACCTAGAAAACATTTTGAATCAATATCTTTGTGAATACTAAAAAACTATTTATCAAAAATAAGCCCGAAAACCCCAGCTTAGAGATTCGCTCTCTTCAGCATCTTGGTCGCCAACTATCGAGTACAGCTTCTCGTAAGACAAACTTAAAGCCGTTTTATCCCCTAAAGGGTAGTTGAGGCCAACTGCCGTTGTGGCATAGAGCCCATCCTCACCATCAGCCAATTCTCCCGAATAGTTTTTATATAAAATAGTTTGAGAAATAAAGGGCACAAATCGCTCTGAAAAATTTAAGTAGTAGGTGGCAGAAGGACCAATACCCAATTCCTCAGCATCGTCGTTTTTGTTGTAATCAATAGTAAGACCCAATGCCAAATTATCGATTAAAAAGTATTGAATCCGTGGGGAAAATTGAATCTGCGTCCCGGAAGTACTCGTATTAGTGATACCTACTGCGCCACCCACTTCCATGGATCCCTGATCATAGCTACCAGCCAAAGCATAAATTGGCATAAAAAGCGCTAGTAGAAAAAGCCTCATACTCTACTCCTATTTCCTATAAATATCCGGTTTGTATTTCCATACGTGATCTCTAATCATTGCAGGAGTCAATGCTGTAATCATTCGTGAGAGCCTTCTCGTGGCTACGAAACTTTTCATCCCAAAGGGATAATGCTTTAACAAAACCTCTTGATCGAGGATCTCGAAAAAATAATCCAATATAATTGCGATGATAACTAGATCATCTAACAATCCGATTATTGGAATCCAGTCTGGAATTAAATCAATAGGCGATACCACGAGAACAATCATTGCCAACAACACCTTCTTGTCTCTAGAAGGAATTACTGGATCATTGGCAACATCTTTTAAGAATTGAATGAACTTTTTAATTGTTTCCAACACACCCTACTTTAAAAGAGATTTCCACTCGTCTTCTTTAAACCCAACAAGTCCCTCTTTACCAGATAGTAAAAATGGCCGTTTCACAAGCTTACCGTTAGAACTTAGCATATCTATGCATTGCTCGTCGGTCATCTTTGGAAGCTTATCTTTAATTTTGAGCTCACGATATTGAACCCCTGAAGTGTTAAATAGCTTTTTTATGTTACCTTCATAGTTTTTCAACATGGTTTTTAATTCTGACTTACTTGGAGGGGTTTCCGTTATATCTAGGGATTTAAATTTAACTCCCTTTTTCTCTAAAAACTTAACGGCCTTTACACAGGTACTACATCTTTTATATTGATAGACTTTCACCATTATTAGCACTCCTTTATAGGGGAAATATAAAAGAGTTCCGGTTGGAAGCCAAGTCCTCTCACAACATCAAGAGTTGGCAGCTGCGTCGTAAGTAACGTCCTTTTCGGGAGAGACTTCCCTTAAAAGCCACTCTGCTGCTGTTCGATCGAAGAAGGGACCTAAAACAGTACGTGGCCATCGTTTCCCCTTTAATTTGACTTTCACCGCATAGATGACAGCCTTTCCATTGGATCGCATAACCTCACTCACTAATACCTTTTCAATATCACCCCATCCAAAAAAGGTCTGATTCCTGATTCCAAATAAAGTGCTTGTACGGACAATCCCCTCTGGAAATAGCGTCACCTTTTTGTTAGCCAGTAGTTGATAGATCGTATGCCCAAACAGGGTCGTAGCTGCGACTCCCATTGAAGTTCCGACTAAGGCAAAGGGAATGGAGAACACTAAGAAAAAAGCACCGAGCAGAGAAAACATCTTATCCTGCCCCGCCATATGATTGATTTGATAGACCGCAAAACCACAAGCCGTTGTAAATAGAAAAAGAACTAGAACAATACCAAAGTTAACCGCTAAAAATTTACCAGGCTTAGAAATATGATGAATAAACTGTCTGTGCCCCTGTACAGTTTGTGTTTCTTTTAGCTCTTCAATCTTAGACTTATCAATTTGATTTAGTTTTGCTGAATATTTGGAACTAGAACGTTCTTGAATCACCTTCTCTTCTTCCTGTAAATCGGAGGTGAACACTGGCACATGAAAATACTCAAGATAATCTAACCCCTCTACATCGGCATGAATATAGACTTCCCAACGTATTTGATCATTCCCGTCCACCACATCCGTTGGTTTACAATCCGATGGAATAAGAAATTCAATAGGAAAAATTGCTCCTTTGTTTGCTGACTGTGGCCGCACCTCTTGCTCTTGAGACCATAGTTCACGGCGAACTGTAGTTCTATTTTTTCCGCTCCCCGACGAATACTGATGAGCGCACACTAGGCGGGCCTTTACTTTTTCTCGCCCGTAAAACTTTTCTTCAACATAGATATCCGCCTCAAATCGCCCTCCCACTAAACCGGGTAAAGAGCGCAAACGACAAACCGTCTTTCCATACTTTCTCACACGTAACCACAACACTAAAGAGTAAACCGCAAAGATAATTCCCATTGCCGGAGCCATGATCACAAAAACGTGAGGCGAACTCAGCTCCATGACTTTGTCCCAATTTTTCTCCATGAGAGGATAGGAGATCCCTCCTAAGGCAATCGCAATGACCGAATACACCCAGGGCATAAAACTGGTCATAGACTCGCCCTGACCTTTTGCCCACTCGGGACGCCACATCCATGGCTGTTCTGGATATTTCTTTTTGAGCTCATCGTATTCGGAAATCCGGGTCTTTAAGTAGATGACAAAAAGCCAACCCAATAGCCCGAACACAACAAAAATGCAGCCGGCAATGAAAGGCTCATTCCAACCCGACTTTTGCATTCCTTTGACCATGGACGCGATGCCAGTCATTAGGAAGATTGAAAAAAACACTCCCAAAAACTTTACGACCACTAAAGATGATTTTTTGTTTGATTCCCGCATCTTACTGGGATTATCGGCATTCAAAGAGGGCGCAATGAGAAAAGCCATCCCAAAGCCCTTAGTTAAAACAATATCTAGACCTTAGAGAGAGAGTGATTTTAGAATCAAAATTGGAGTAAATCTTTTGGGGGATAAAGATGGATCTTTATTTAAGGTTTTGGTTTGTTTTGCTTGCCGTTGGTCTAGTGGGAGCACCCAGTTTTGCGAGAGAACTTATCGTAATGGAAAAGAGTATTGAAATTCAACGATCCATTGAGGATGTTTATGAATTTGCGGGCAATGCACTTAATGATGGTTCATGGCGTAAAGAAGTGAATGAAATTCGAATGGATGGGCCATTTAATGTGGGCACCATTTTTTACGAAGATGCAAAACTTGGTAGCCATGATCATTTTATTACCTATACAGAGATCACTGAGATGAACGAACATGAAGTGATTTATGAGACCACTTTGGATAATCCCAGCTATTTGAAAAGTCATCGCATCTTTGAAGCCATCGACTCAGAGACCACACGGTTTACCTACCATGTCGAAGTGGAAGAAAAGATGTTCAAAGATATCCTCAAACTCCCCGTCCCAAAATTCTTAGCCAAGTGGGCCTATAAACGTAGAATGAAAAAGTACCTCAAAAGCCTTAGAGATCAGTTGGAAGTTCATTTATAGGTACATAGTTTGCAGCCAGATCCTCCATAGCAAATACATTTGAGAGGACCCGCAAAATGGATCGAATTCATGTCATTTTTGTATACCTAATTTGTGCTTTTTTCTTTCCAGCTCATGCCGAAGAAATCATCGTCGGAAAAGTGACGGCCGAAGAAGTACACCGTGTTTTTTCCTACAACGCAAATAATGCAGGTGCTCGGGACGTAGATGATGAATTTTTCATCTATGCGAACGACCTTTCTGATGGATTGCGTGACGGATCTGTGGCCGCCTCCAGGACAACTATGAATCGAGTTTGTTTGGAGTACGTTAAGTATGTGAACATCGAAGATTCACTGACCGCCGATGTGATTGAGACCCTACTTTTTCCAAAATTAAAAAGACAAATGAACCCGCTCAGTGGATTCACCTACTACCACAAATGCAAAAACTTATTGGAAGGCATCCGATAGTTTATGTCCTGCTTTAATCTGGCCACTTTAGGTGTGATTTTATTTTTTACATCCACCTCAATGGCATTTGATCAGTTTAGCCAAAACTACCATCCAGAAAGTCCATTGGCTTTAGGAAAAGGTGCTAGTCGCGCCTACCCTTTGCGTGACTATCGTCGTTGTCTCAAAAACAGCAAAGCGAAACCCCTGGATGGCCTGGGGTCGGTGACTGCCAAAATCGAAACCTTTCGTGTCACGAGCCATCAAGAGTTGAGTCGACATACGAGTATTTCGTTGGGAGTTTCGGCTCGCCTCAAATTTTTAAAAGGCATTGAACCGGGCGTGAATGGCAAAGTGGGCCAAGGAGTCACGTTTAGCCAAGACTCTGCTGTTTTCGTTGTTAAAGCACATGCCAATTACGGTCGCTATGAATTGGATAACTACGACTTAGACCCTCGTTTTCAAAAGTTTTTAGATAGTGGCTATGAGAAAAACTTTTTGGAGATGTGTGGCACTCATATTGTCATCAGAGAAACTCGTGAAGCCATGGCGATGGCCATCATTGAAATTTCTGGACTCTCGGAAGCTCACAAACGCACGCTATCGGCAGGCCTTAGTGTCAGCGCACCGGTAGGTCCGGCGACTGTAAACGTTAAAACTTCAGTGGATCAAATTCTTTCAGCAAAGCAACAAACTGGTGAAATAAAAGTGCGGTTTTATGCTCGTGGTGGTGCCGGCTTAAGCGCACTCACTGGACTTTCCACCGCGGCCTCCATCGATGAGTTTGAAGAAGGTCTACGGCAATACTTAAGCTCTGTAACCCTAGATACAACGGTTCCCTCTAAGTACACTTTGGCATCCATAGACTTTGTTGGCGGCCCTCGCCCCGACGAACTTCCTCAGATCGAAAAAGATGTGGAGGAATTTTACTTTGATTACATGAACGCCATCGATCTTGCCGAACAAGTGAGAGTTCACATGGAACAAAACGTGGGTTTGATGGATGCCCACTACATGCAGAGCTTGATAGAAGTTTATAAGCAGTTAGATGACCGAGCTGAAATGGTACACGACCACATTGTCGATCTCCTTGAATTTAAAAACCCGCAAAAGTTAGTTCTAAACCCTCTGCCTGAAGTGAATTTTAGAACTTTCCTCCCGGACATTCAGATGAAGTCCTTTCAGTTGAATTGTTTGAAACCTGATTTTTTTGCTTTGGATTGTGGACGATCTATGGGGTGGCTTTCTGGAATGACTTATTGGCGATCAGAACTTGCTATTAACTTAGATATGACTCGCCCTTACTTTATAAAACGTATTCGTATGGCCATGACAGATCCAATGGAAGGCGAATTTATACTCGGTGAAATTACATTCAACCGGGAACAAATGGATGACCTTAAAAACCGTGTGGAAGCACAAATTGAGCAGGCTCTCAATGAGCAAGAAGCGGCGAAACTGCAAAACCAACCTTATGATATGGGTAATCGCTCTTTGAATGAATTTAGCGATGATCATCAGCAGGAATTGTATAAAAAAGTGCGACGTTCGCGAAATCGATTTATGTTGTATGTGGAGCTGGTGAACGATTTAGAATACACGGTTCCTTTGCAAAAGCCCGTCCTCAGCGGCGACCATGTGGACCTGACCTTTGAAGGAACCTTTTGATTTTAGGTAGTTAGAGTGATTTGCCGCCTTCATCTGCCCAGAAATTCAACAAGATAGACTGAAGTTTCTCCAATATAATCAATGTATTAAAAGGGTTTTAAAAAGCTAAAATCCCAGTTGACTCTGGGGCAAGATCGTTTAGATTAGCGAGCTCAGGTTTTCTGTGATCCGTTAGCTCAGTCGGTAGAGCATCTCCCTTTTAAGGAGAGGGTCCATGGTTCGAGCCCATGACGGATCACCATTTTTAACTAATCTGTTCTGCGTTCCCTTCGTCTAGAGGCCCAGGACATCGCCCTTTCACGGCGAAGACACGGGTTCGACTCCCGTAGGGAACGCCAAATTAATGAAGCCAGCGTAAGCTGGCTTTTTTAATTTGGCCTTTTCCAATGAAAGTCGTGCCTAATGTGTACGGGTGAGACTCCCAATCCCCCGAGCCTCTGACGACCACAGGGAGGCAGGCGGGACACGCTAGTGTTCCGGGGAGGGGGTAACGATTGTTGGAGACGCCCAGCTTTTCGGAATGCGCCGAAGGCGCTGGCTTCGAAAAGCTAAAATCAGTTCGTGTATCAGAAACCAAATACAATCGTATTTGGTTGAGATACCGAGATGATTTTAAAACGCAAAAAGCATGCAGCGAGTCCCAAAAGTCGGTCCGCACCTATCTCCAAGTAAAATCTATTAGGAAGGACCCGCAAGCGCATTCTATGTCCTCCTTAGAAAACTAGCCTTCAGATTGACACAATTCGAAGAATACTAAGACCTACGCCTTAAATAATTAACTTAAACTAATTTAAATTAATTTATTCATTCATAATATAGGCAACAAGGGATTAAATATGAGCATCGATACCTACTTATTAAAGAAACACATTCGAAGAAATGATTTCGAAAAAGATGCAGACTCAAATGAAGTGAGAAATCAGATCATACTCGACGCATTATCCATTCTTGATAGCAGCTCATTTCTTGCTTTTTACAAGCCGACGAGTTTGAAATCGAGGTGCGTTTATTCAACCACAAACATAGGAGCTAAGGTTGTAGAGCGGGCTCTAATATCAGAAATTAACAAGCGATCAAAAATAAAAATGTCCAACAGGGAAAGAATTTCGAGGCAATTAGCAACTGTGTTGTGTTTTGAAATGCTAGAATTTAAACTTTACAAACTAGACATAAAAAATTTTTTCGACACAGTCCCTAAAAATGAAATAGTAAGTTTACTCAGTGGCATAGGGATGCCTGATATATATACCCAACTAATTAACAAAACAATTAGTATAAAGCCGGGACCAACTGGTCTCCCTCAAGGATTGCCAATAAGTTCATTTCTCGCTGAACTATATCTAAAAGAATTTGACAGAACCATGCTCAAGCAAAAGAACAATCTATTTTACTCTCGGTTCGTCGATGATATTATCCTTTTAACAACGGGCCAGGAAACTTTCGATGAACAGTACGATTTTGTAAAGAGTGTTCTCCCACGAGAAATTGTGCTGAATGATTCAAAAACCTATTACTTCAACTCTAATAATTTTCGAAGAAAAAAGGAAATGTCATTTGAATACCTCGGTTACCGTTACAATATGGTGGCAAGGAGGAAAAAAAGATCATTCTCAATAGACTTAGGTGCGAAAAAAGAAAATAAAATCAAGCAACGAATTTATCTATCATTAGCTCAATTTGAAAAAACTCTTTCATCGCCCCTTGATAAGGAAAGGGTCGAAGGTGGATTTAAAGACCTTCGGGATAGAATCAACTACATTACGGGGAATGTCGAAATAGATGATTTTAAAAAACAAAAAAGAATTAAAACAGGTCTTTCTTATAGCCATAGATTGATTGACGGGAGCAACTCTCCTAGCCTTTCTCGCCTAGACAGATTCATCTACGGGCAGATTACCAGAATCCTAAATGACAAATCTAAAATGGAGGAATTGCGGACGCAACTGCCGTCCGTACACAACGATCTTACTTCCTTACTTAAGGTGTCAATAAAAACTCGGTTTAATAAGAAGTATTTCATCAGTTTTTCAAATAATCGATTAAATGAAATTAAGCAGGCCTGGAAGTATGAGTAAAAAGAAAGTAAAAAGTAAATTATCTCTTGGGGATGAATTTCGAGCTCTTCTAACTGAAACTCTGCCCGATGAAATCCCAATAATTTTTAACAATCAACTTTTTTATAACCATTTGAATAATCAAAAACGAATACCCAAAAGACCAAAACCACTTTTACTCACCTTAATAGACCAGGTAGAAGGCAAGAGGTCCACTAAACCATATAAATTTGTGGTTTCACGGGGTGGGAGTGGTACCTTCAGAGAACTTTTCTTTCTTCACCCTTCAGCTCAAAAAAGAGTATGTCACTTTTATTCATCCTATGACGACTTCATTTGTTACCTTACTACAAAAAGCCCAATCAGCATAAGGCACCCCAGGAAAATTACCTTATCGGTTAGCTACTATGAAGGTCCAAGTGTATTTGATAAATATAAAAGAGCTGGAATCTCCACAATCAAGACAGATTTAAAATGGAGGCATCTAACTTCATACTTTTCCTATGGAGGGTTTCCGAGACCGCACAGGTTTACAAATTCAATTACATTCTTAAATTTAGAACAGAAATTTCATCACTTATACAAAGTCGATATTAAAAAATGCTTTTCTAATATTTACACTCATTCAATTAGCTGGGCAATCTATGGAAAATCAATTGCCAAAAAGAGATCGCAAGGAAAGAGGCTCTCTGGTTTTGGAGAAGCGTTTGATGACCTAATGATGGCAATAAATGACAGAGAAACTAATGGAATAGCGGTTGGCCCCGAAGTCTCCAGAATATTTTCGGAAATTATTTTGCAAAAAATTGACCTTTCAATCGGCGATAGACTCCTAAATAGCGATACCCTCAAAGGTGAATTTGAAATTAAGAGGTACGTAGATGACTTTTATATTTTTGCAGAACATGAAAGTGATGCCGAGAGAATAGTTGAATATATCGAAATTGAGTTGATGAAGTATAATCTTCAAATTAACGAAGGCAAATCAAGTAAAACCTCTAGGCCCTTTAAGGATTTGAAATCTGTAGGAGTATTTTCAGTTAAAAAAATCATCAAGAATCTTTTTGATGAAATATTCACCATAGATAGAAGTTCATATGAGTTTACTCATCCGTTAAGGCCAAAAAGCAACCTTAAGACGTCACACTTACGGTTAGCCTTCGCAGAAAATATTAGTGATATTTTAAAAAGTTCAAACCTCTCGTATTCCGATATTTCATCATATGTCATAAATTCATTCAGCAACAAACTTAAGAGTTTTTTAGAAGTTAGTGAAAAGTGTCACCGCATCATAGTTGACCATCAAGAACCTGAGGTCATCAGAACTTTAAAAATTTTCTTTGATATAATTTTTGATCTTTACTCCTATTCGCCTAGCGAGCATTCCTCATACAAAGTATCTGAAGCCATAATTCTCATTTTACGTTACAATGAAAAATATTTTAAGAACTCGAAATTCAGACTACCTGACTATATTTTTGAAAGAGCAAATGAATTTCTCAAAAATCGAAAAGTACGAAATAGAGGGGTTTATAAGTCTGATGTATTAGATGTTCAATCTTTAAACATCATCCTAAGCTTAACTGAAATTAAAGCCAGAAGCAGTGTAGGAAATGGCCTTCTGTTAGAGTTAGTTCGGATGAATAACTCCCCTAGCTACTTCACCTATATTTCTTTACTATACTATTGCGGGGGCGAAAGCGAACAAATACCTGTAATACAAGAAATTGAAGAAAAACTAATTGCATATTTCGAATCCTCTGAGGACGTCAACATTTGCAATGCAAACTATTTTTGCCTGGCACTTGATTCAATAACCTGTCCATTTGTTAGTATTGATTTTAAGGAAACCGCCCTTAAACTACTATTGAAAAAAGCAAAAATGGGTTTTAATGATAAAGATATAGATCGGCATTTAAGATGTCTTGAGACTACTGGGGCATTTGTTGACTGGAACTCCAGCATCGACCTGCTTAACTCTCTTGAAAAAAAGCTGGTCGGAAAAGTATATTAAAATTTTTTAGAGAAGGGGGAATAGAGCTCTAAGTGGTAACTTCCGTTACATGCTGCAACTAAGGAGTTGAGCAGTCGCTTAAATTAGCTGCGGTAGCATTTGCTACACACAGATTAGAGTGCCCCTTTCTCTTTTTTAATTTTTATCGAAAAATTTGCATTAGTATTGTCCGGCTATTTTCGGGCTCCAGAAGTTTTGACGTCTTTAATTAGATTGTTTCCAATACTTACCATTCCCCATACAATTCCAGATTGTTCGGACAAACTCCATGGTACTGGGCAAACCAACCTAACTATCAGTAAACACTAGAGAAACAGAAAAAGCTCAAGACTTACAGTGGTTTATAAAATATTGCTTTTTTACTCTTTCATGGCGAAGACACGGGCTAGACTCCCGTAGGGAACGCCAAATTAAAAATGCCACCCAAAAGGTGGCTTTTTTATTTTGAGGCTTCTGTGGCGACGAACCCGTAGGGTGATACACCCCGCTTTCCGGTATGC
>TARA_B100000749_G_C18450166_1_pt1 | contig 86510 bp, 76 predicted proteins | sample TARA_B100000749 | Tara Oceans TARA_B100000749 (sample SAMEA2621232) | marine metagenome | biome: marine biome (ENVO:00000447); feature: mesopelagic zone (ENVO:00000213); material: "saline water (ENVO:00002010), including plankton (ENVO:xxxxxxxx)" | depth 800 m
AAAAAGGCGACCAAGAAGAAGGCCACTAAAAAGAAAGCCACAAAGAAGACCACTAAGAAAGCGGCAACTAAAAAATCGACGACAAAAAAGAAGGTTGCTAGCAAGCCAAAAAAAGCGGCTAAACCAAAAGCCCCTGAGTTGAGTGAAATCACTAGTGCTGAAGTGATCACTCCAACTGTGGCATCTGCCGACCTTTTCAAAGCGGAAGATTATAGAGACAAAAGCACTAACTCTTCTGATGATTTACTCGCCGAAGTGAATACAGATGATATTGTTTCTTCTGACGACGATTCAGAGACTCAATTTGTAAGCTTTGATGCTCAAGAGGATTCCATGGATGATGATATGGAAGACGATTTTGAAGAAGATGATTTGTTAGATAACTTTGACGATATGAATGATGATGGTGACGATGAAGGTTATTTCTGATTTCGCCAACTCATTAGCATTCAGCAAAAAAAAGAGCTCCTCGTGAGCTCTTTTTTTTATTTCCACACACCGCATCCAAGGGGTAGCCTACCCTGAGCGCCTTTTACGCCATCTCGACCAAGGTCATAACTAGTTGTGCTAAGTAAGCATAAGAAGACAATCCAGTTTACAACCAAGTTTTATGCTCATAACGTTTGCCTATGAGGTCGCGAGGACCAATTAGGACCATTGATGTATTACTTACCTTTACTTTTCTCAGCACTACTTTCCTTTATGGCCTTTGGCCAAGTGGAAGCATCTACACCACGACCTTTGGAGGTCGAGACAATGTTAGTTAACATGGGTTTAATCACATCCAAAAGCGATCAACTCAAAAAAATCTCTGAAACAAAAAATCCTCGAGTGGTCGAATACAGAAAAAGGGAATTAGAGAAGACGGAACGTCTCATAAAAGCACTAACGAGAAACCTCGACAAATCTTCTATGGACTACCTCATTCGTGTATTTAAAAGTCGAGTGGGCCTACAATTCAAAAATGCATATATCAAAAGCAAAATAGAGTCAGCAACCCAAAAGAAAGTAAAGTGATCTATGGCAAAATATGGAAGAAGAAAGTTTTTAAAACAAGTTATGAGTAGTCTTTCAAAAGCCACTTTGATCCAAGTGAGTGGCAGCACTTATTTTATCTCTCATATTTCTCAGAACTCTTTCTTTCCGGTTGCTGGTGCAAAAACAGTTCATGCTTGCTCCTATGATAGCATCGGTAAAGGAGATATGGCCTTCTGCCCGGACGCTATTGATGGATGCAATGCCGACTGCGCAGACCAAGCCACACTCTGTGGAGGTACTTCCAGTAACAATTGCGCCCTAAGTTCTTGTGTTGATGATCCTGTCACGGGCTGGGGCGGTATCGCTAGTGGAACTTATTCCTGCCCTTAATGGGCCCAGCGTAAAAGAAGCTGATGTCTTATAGCCTCCTCAATACGTGTATTATAAAAAGGGTTTTCAGAGTCCATATACAGTTCGTTGTTTTCCCGATACTCATTGGCTATCCCTACTATTTCTGAGGTGGCATGAACCTTATCCACTCGTCCTGAATCAAAAATGACAAGCAAAGTTCTAAATTCAATTAATGAAATACTTCCCACATAGGCAATACCGGGATTATTGCCACCGAGCCTAAATGGAGTGGCAATAAAATGATCGAATTCGTTAACATATGCTGCGGCCTCTTCAAAAATCTTTCTTTTCTCTCGCCCCGTTAAATCTGGATGCAAAGAAATAAACTTCATTACCGCGTTCATATTTTCAAGGATTTCATCCTCTAATGGGGGCCGCCTAAAGTCCTTCCCAAAATATCCGAGTAATTCCTTCACCGTATAGGGCTCAAATACATGCCGGCATATGGAAACCGCATGGCTCTCTACACAAATAAAGCCTATAAGAATATATAAAAATAAAATTCGCTTCATAAAGCAACTCTGAACCAATATCTACATTGGTATAGCCAGCTCCCCGATAGCCTCACTCTTATAGAGCTGCTGATTGACAAGCTCTTCCACTTTACGGCTATAAAAAGGATTTTCTGAATCTATCCGATAATAATCCCGTGACCTTTCACGGTTCGCGGCCTCTAACAATTCCGCAGTGGCGAAGATCTTTTCCATCCGACCCGAATCAAAAATAATCAAAATGGACCTAAAGACTTTTGATGGAAAAGTACCTAAATAGGCAATTCCTCTTTGGGGGCCCTCAATAACAAATGGTGAGGCGATAAAATCAGCACCGCTACTCACGTCCTCAACGGCTTGCTCAAAAAGTTTCCGTTTTTGGTAAGCACTATGAAAGGGAGAGTTTTTTAGAAACCAAATCACCTGGCCTAAATTTTGTTTAACAACTGTAGATTTTGGCCTGTTATTAAGTTGATACCCCGTGTAGCCCAAAAGCTCTTTCACCGAATAGGGCTTAAACATATGCCGGCACATAGTGAGTGCATGACTCTCTACACACATCAAGCTTACAAAAAAATAAAAAATTATAACTCGCTTCATATAATATCCCTGATTCTGATTTTACATAGGCAGAACCAAATCCCCTTTCGATTCATTTCGATAGATTTGCCGATTCACCTCTGCTTCTACTGTCCGGTCGTAAAAGGGATTTCCTGAATCTATTCGATAGTAGTCATGTGATCTTTCACGATTCGCAGCATCGATCATTTCTTGCGTCGCATGAACTTTTTCAACCTTACCAGAATTGAAAACAACTAAAATAGATTTAAATTCATTCGATGGAAATGCACCTATGTAGGCAATTCCTTTTGTAGGACCATCAATTACAAATGGTGTTGCCACAAACTGAACCACATTACGCACATGATTTATAGCCACTTCAAAAATTCGACGTTTTTGGTAAGCCGTATGAAAAGTAGAGTTTTGTATAAACCACATCACCTGACCTAAGTTTTTCTTAAGTACTGTTTTCTCCGGACCAAGATTTTGCAGGTACCCCGTGTAGCCCAAAAGTTCTTTTACAGAATAGGGCTTAAACATATGCCGACACATGGTGAGAGCATGTGCATTTGTGGTGAAAAAAACCAACCACAAAAATACTAATATTATTTTTTTAGCTCGGCTCTTAAAAATCACTTAGTTCCTTTCAATAAAAGATCTTCGATGAACAAGAACAAGTCGATTACTAGCTCCAGAATGCAACGGGGACCTGTCTCCAACAACATTCTCTCCTACAAGAACAGTGATTTCATTGGTACCTGTGTTTTCTTTTAACGAATAATCTAAATTGAGAATTGTTGTTCCAATCTTACCTTCAATAGTGATTATAAAAACAAGCTGTTCCGTCGGCGCAGAATCTCTATGCGCATCTATGGATTGCTTGTTAAAACGAGTCATTGTTCCGATGGTACCGGCACTATCAGGAAACATCTCAGCGGCTAGTTGCCCAAAGTACTCACCTAATATTTTTAATGCTGATTGAATTTCCGGATATCTCCAGAAATCTGCAGGATCATACCCGGTCTTTTCGATGACTTCGGCCTGAGATCGTAAAAACTCCACTAATCTACTGATGCGTGGATTACTGTCTAATCGAAGAGTCGTATAATTACTGTTAACCTCCATACTCGAGACATCAGAACGCATCCTCTGAACATTCCCTGGGGATATATTCGCTTCGATACTTTTGGGAACAGAATAAAATAATGAAAAGCAATATTTTGGATTGGCAGATGCGGAACTACTAGCCCCTACTGTGAAAAAGCACAATATTCCAACTATAAACTTTTTATATCTAGACATCTCATCAACTCCCCAGCAACTTTTACAACATGCTACCTTTACTCTGTCTATCTAATGCTTCTTCGATCATGGCTTTGTTATTAACTGTATACTGCCTTACCGTCTTAAAATCAGAAATCTCATCCTGTTGTTTGTCACTCAAATCAACACCGGTAAATTCATTGGCCATGTATGACACCGTGATTTCGTGACCCTGTTCACTTTTTATTTCAAAGTTAAAAAACACTTTATCAAGAGATGCTGATCCAGCCATTGAAAGTAAATCATCAAGATTTGTTGTGGATTGATCTTTTGCTTTTAAGAAATCTTCCACTACGACTTCACTACCGCGAATGCAATCTCCGGCTTCCACCTTTTTTAAATCAGAAGACCAGTCGTAATTAGATTTTTCAGCTTCTAGTGAACCATCTTGTTTAACCACTACGATAACTTGTGAAACCGAGCAGTGATTGGGTCGCTCGATATCTCCCTGGTAAGCCCAGACCGTTAAACTAAACGTCAAAAAAATTAAAATCAGAAATTTATCCAACTTACTATCTCCTGAAAAACAAAGGGCATTGGTTTTCCCAATGCCCTCCACAAAATTTTAACTCGAAGCTTTACTTAGTTTGCTTTTGGTCGAGAGTGAACAGCAAATCTTTCGAACTCACCGTACTCGTGCAACTTATTATAAAGCGTCTTAATCGTTATCCCTAAAGCGTTAGCCGCTTGTGTCTTGTTACCTTCGAAATAGTTCAAAGCTTTCAAGATGTAACGTTTTTCAAGCTCATGTAAAGGAATGGTAGGATCATAATCATCAATCACGATCTTCTGATCAGGATTTTGGATTTGATCTGGTAGATCTTTTCCAGTGATAGTTTCACCTTCAGCTAAGATCTGTAATCTTTCGCAAACGTTCTGAAGTTCACGAATGTTACCTGGCCAGTCGTACTTCATCATCATACCTAGAGCTTCTTCGTCAATACGACGTCCACGTCCTAGGTATGCGTGTGGTCCTGTTTGTAAGAAGTGTGTGATCAATGCTGCGATGTCGTCTTTTCTTCTTCTCAAAGGAGGAGCATTCAACATGATAGTATTGATTCGATAGAAAAGATCTTCACGGAAGTTACCGCGTGTGACTTCTTTATCTAGCTCTCTGTTGGTTGCAGAGATCAAACGTATATCTACTTTGATAGGCTCTTTACCACCGACACGGTAGATTTCGCCTTCTTGCAAGAATCTTAAAAGTTTTGCTTGTATCCCAGGGCTCATTTCACCGATTTCATCTAGGAACAATGTTCCACCAGATGCGATTTCAGCGAGACCAATTTTTCTAGCGTAAGCACCTGTAAAGGCACCTTTTTCGTGTCCGAAAAGCTCAGACTCTAATAGTGTCTCTCTTAGTGCACCACAGTTGATGGCAACAAATGGCTTATCTTTACGAGAGCTTTTTTCGTGGATTGCATGAGCAATCAATTCTTTACCAGTTCCTGACTCACCCATGATAAGCACAGTTGCATTTGATGGAGCCACTCGCTCAACCATATGCATAAGCTGGTGCATAGCTTCTGAATTGTATACGATCTTCTTGTCGTCTAGAATAGGGTTATTGATGGGGGTGCCAAGGAGTTGGTGTTCACTTGGGGGGAGTATGTTATTTGTGTCCGACATATCTAACAGTCCTTTTCGGTTTACGTCCTACGATTACCTGTTTTGTAAATTTGGTGCTTCGTATCATCTGGAGGGCGTGTTTCATAATGATACTTGGCGTCATATGGTTTGTAACAAGTGCCTAAAAATTTTGCAAGAAATATTTCGCAAAGCATTAAAAAACTTTTAAAGAATAGCTGAGAAAGCCGCAAAATGTCTTCGCTGAATAAAAAATTAACACCACAAATTGTAGTTAAGTACTTGAAATCACTTAGCTTGGTGAATACGGCTAGCATTCATACCCTCACTGCTTATGCGGGTGACCTTTCACAATTTTTCAGTCCCGAATGGGGTCTTAAGTTCAAAGTAAAAAGGACAAACCCGAGTCCATCAATTTCAATTTTAGTGATAAGGGAACAGCAAGAGTCGACTCAAGAAACGGAAATATCCGCGGTTTCAGGCCCACAAGAGTTGGGGGAAGTCGACCTGATGAACCTATATCAAACGGCTAAAAAGACCTGGTCTGAGTTATCCCCCTCGACCCGGAACAGGAAATTCGCCTGTCTAAAGAGTTTTTTTAAGTGGCTTTTCCAAGAAAATCAACTGGAAACCGATCTCTCATCGAAAGTAAACACACCTAAAGTTCCAAGAAAACTTCCTCACTTTATAAGCGTTGATGAGGTTATGAGCGTTCTTTCAGCACTTAGTTCTTCCATAGAAAACAATGAGAAGGACGCAGCTAGAGACGAAGTTTTGATCTTGCTACTCTATGGTGGAGGCTTGCGAGTCAGTGAAGCCGGGCAGCTTTCCCTTAAAAACGTACGCTTTTCTGAAAGGACCCTACTCATTGATGGTAAAGGGGGGAAGCAAAGAATCGTTACTCCTCCACCCATTGTGTTTAAAAAACTAGAGGCCTTTGTAGACAAAGATCAGACTTATATATTTGGCGCTAAGCCGCTTTCTAATCAAAAAGCCTATAATATAGTAAAGAAATGGGGTTCAAGAGCGGGTTTACTTAAACCTTTACATCCCCATGCTCTACGGCATAGCTTTGCCACTCACCTTCTCTCTAGCGGCGCTAACTTAAGAACCTTGCAAGAGCTTCTGGGGCATTCCAGCCTGATGGCCACCGAGAAGTACACCCACGTCACAGTAGACGAACTGGGTCGCACAATGAATGACAAACACCCCCTTTCTAAGTTAAAAAAATAGCCTAAATTGAATTACTAAAATACGTACCATTGGGTTCTTTTAAATTGAGAAATTATCTTATAACTGCCAAAAGCGAGTTCGGATGGCACAAGCTTGCGAAGGCAAGCGATGTGCCACTCGCATGTTTGAGTATTTTGGTAGTTATAAGATAATTTCTCACTCAAAGAACCCTTACAGTAATTTAGATAAATTCAATTCTTAAAATGAACTCAATCAAGGGAATCCCAATGAAAAAGGCCGTACTGTTTGATAGAGACGATACATTGATCGAGGACCGTGTTTATTTGAACGATCCTGAAGACATTCATTATTTAAAGAACGTATTTCCAGCAGTGAAATCTTTGGCCGATGCCGGTTTCGAGATATTTGTAGTGACCAATCAAAGTGGTGTGGCAAAAGGCATTGTGGAGGTTAAAAATATCAATGAAATTCATCGAAGGATTAAGGATGAATTTAAGAGCCATGGAGTGGAAATTAAAGATTTTTTCTATGCCCCCTACTCCACAAAAACCAAACATTATTACCGGAAGCCCCAGCCAGGCATGCTCAATGAAGCGGTCGTTAAACATGGTTTAGATCCCGCTCAATGCTGGATGGTTGGAGATCGCATGACCGATGTGGAGGCTGGACATCGAGCCGGAATGAAATCGATCTTTTTTAATCTCCATGAAAGAGAGCGAGAAGATGCCTTTACGGATCCAGAGTATGAAACGAATGAACTTTCAAATGTGGCCCGATTCATTTTGGAACACTCTTAGCCAAAGACTCACATTTGTATCAAAATAAGAGGGAAAAATCGTCCTTATTTCAAGGGTTTACATAGAGCCAACAGTCTCGTGAAAAATGGGATTTATTTAACAAATCCGTGTCTCAATACGGCCATTTAGATCAAGGTCCACCCCTGATAGACCGATAACAGTTCTATATATATTAGTACGTCTTTCTGGGGAGAATATGTATGACCAATCGTAAAATTTCACGATGGTTTCTGATGGCCACCTTATTTGCTTTCGCCACCATTATAAATGTTGATGTGTATGCAGCAAGCGTACATGGGGTATTTAAAGTGGTTAAGGGTAAGGTTCACATTGTTTCCGCGAAAACGGGGAAAAAGAAACGAGCCAAAGTGGGTAAGAAGGTCTACCCCGGAGATACGATCACAACTCAAAAAAATGCTCGAGTAAAAATCGTTATGATTGATAAAAACGAAATCAATGTTTCTCCTGACTCAGAAGTGAAGCTAGAGAAATATGAATACGATCCTTCTGCCGGTAAAAAAGACGTTCTACTGAATGTGATCTACGGAAAAGTAAGAAACAAGGTGAAGCAAAAGTACGATGGCAACCAAGCCAAGTTCCGGGTGAAAACTCCTAGTGCTGTGGCCGGTGTTCGGGGTACGGACTTCTTAACAAACTTTAACAGAGTGAAACAGAAAACAGAGATTCTGACCTTTGAAGGCCGGGTGCAATTTGGTGTACCTGGAGCCGGTGGATTGATTTCTAATGCCGTGAGTGTTGGGCAAGGCCAGGTGGCTAGTTTAACTAGGGGTTCAGGAGCTCCCTCTCCTCCAGTCGCTATGGACCAATCGAGAATGGCTCGGTTTGACCAGGCCACCGATGCTGATAAGGCTCCAGATTTACCGGACGAAAGAAATCCAGCGAATAACCCTGATGCGGGAGATATAGATAATCAAGGTCCTGAAAACGGTGATCCAAACAGTAAAGGCCCCGAAGGCGGCGATGGAGCTAACAATGTTGACGGCAGCGCCGGTGGTATTGCTGGAGAAGGACCTGGTCTAGGTGGAGATGGAAATGCTAACGGTGACCCAAGTAATACCGGTGGGAATGAATTTACCAACATAGATCCTAATAGTCCAGAAGGTGGCGGGATGATGATTAGCCCAGAGGAACTAGCTGGAGATGCTGATCTATCTATAGTTCCGGTGGATGGAGATGGACGACTTCCTGCTTCGGGCACCTATACTGGCGAAAACGAGTATGTTCCACCTCCGCCTCCAGTAGTTGACCCGGTTTATGTTCCCATTAATGGAGACTATTGCGGGGACCTTTGTCGAGATCCGTCCATCATTGATAATATTCAAGGTGGCACACGACTTAGGGTCATCATCACTCAGCCCGGGGGCTAATATGAGTCAATAAAATTAACGACTTAGACTTTAAAAGGGGATCTGTTACAGATCCCCTTTTTCATTAAATAAACCGAACATTCCAGTTATCCTATAGACTCTAAGTCACTAGTTTTACAAAGGAACGCAGCTGTGAACTTCATCACCCGCCCAATTTCCCTACTATCCCTTGTCCCCTCTCTACTACTCATTTTAATGATGGGAATTCACTCCCATGCGCAAGGACAGGGTGGTCGAGCCAAGATGGACCCCAATCGGTTTTTGCAGATCACCTACGCCAACGAGGACTTTAACAAAGACCCACGCAAAATCGACAGCGCCACCGTATTTATGCGAGATGCAAAAACCGGAAAAGTGGTAAAAATCAGTATGGAGGAGACAGCACCGGATGCTTCTGTGTTTCGGGGACTGTTTAATGTGAGTTGGGGGAATGCCAATGCCATTGTTCCACAGGTGTACATCATCCCGCCCTCCATGGAAAAATCCGTAGGAAATATTAGTCAGTTCAGAAGCCACCTTAAATCGAAAACTATTCGCCGAAAACCATTAGTGTTCAAAAAAAATCCGGATGGCATCCAGATTCTAGATGTTTACGATTCCAAAAAAGATGCGGTAGCCGCCGCTAAAGAATATAAAAAGCGACTCTTAGAACTACGCCAGCAACAAATTGCGGCCAATAAAGTCAACGGCCCAAGTCTTTCAAAGGCTGTTAATTCCGGACCAAAACTTCCAAGTAGAGATGCCGTGGAAGCCGCACGAAAAGCAGAACGCCTTGCCGCTCTGGCAAAAGCAGCCAAAGAAGCCGCCAAACGTGAGGAAGAGCGCTTAAGAAAAGAAAAACTAGAGGCTAAAAAACGAGAGGAAGCCTTGGCTAAAGCCAAAGCCATGGCCGCCAGTGAAAAGCGTGCCCGCAAGGCTGAAGCAAAACGCTTGGCCGAAAAAGCTCTTGCCCTTTATCGAGCTAATCAATTCAATGAAGCCGAAAAATTATTTGAACAAGCCACCCAGTTGGACCCAGAGAACAATGAATACTTCTTTCAGTATGGCGTTACCCTTTTTAGGAACAATAAGCTCGAAGAAGCTATGATAAAATTTAAATTGGCGGAAACCACTGGGAATCAAGACCTAGAAAAGCAATATTTTATGGGACTTACTCACTATAAACTCAACGAGTGGGATCAAGCGGTGGTTCGCTTTAGTACCGTTAAAGATTCCAAGGTGAAGCCTCTAAGTCCTTCGGCTGCGTTCTATCTTGGTCTTATCCAATATAATAAAGAAGAATACCGAGTGGCCCAACCTGAATTTGAATTTGTTTTGGATAATTCAAGTGACCCGAAATTAGATGAAAAAGCGGAAGAATACATAGAGAAGATTATTCGCCACCTACAGTTTGAAAAACTACAGGAACAACCCCATTCCCTATCCGCCACCATAGGTTTGACTCAGGACTCTAATGTGCTTTTATCACCAGACAACACAGATTCTGGTTCGTCCACAGACGAGGCCAGTCTCCGCTACCTTGTTGGTGCCGACTACACTTACCGAGCCATTTACAAACGCAGTTACGATTTATCTTTCAACGTGAGTACCTATTATATGTATTCGCAAAATGAAGATGTGGCCGATGCTGATCCTCTGATATATTCTGCGGGAATACCTTTCAGTTATAAAACATCATTTGGAACAAAAGCCTATATTTTGAAAGTTACACCCGGATACGAAGCCATTTCACTCAACGGCGAAGCCACTCAAAACAGTACCCTTCTGGAAATTGGAAACACATTGGTTATGGGGCCGCGCCTGATCTCCACTTATGATTTTGTAGTAAGAATGGACGATACGGTTTTGGACACCTCCACGGGCGACGATGATGCCGATGCCACTCGGATTGAATTTGAAACCAATCAAATTTACTATCTTGATAAAAAGAAGACTAAATCCATCACCGGAACCTTGGGCTATTGGAATAACGCCGCAAAGGGTGAGAACAAGGCTTACAACCGATTTGATTTGGGCGTCAGCTATGCCATGCCCATCGTGTCTTGGCAGTCCAACTTTGTTTCCGAGCTGAGCTACTACAGCTCCACCTATGAGAGCGACCGCAAAGACACCAACATGAATCTAAACCTCACATTAAGCCGACCGTTTACAAAGCTGATTACTGGTACTCTTAATGCCACTTACACCAAGAACGACTCCAACGATGACGACAACACCTACACCCAGTGGACAATCTTAGCCTCTGCTACTTTCGCTTGGACGTTTTAAATCACCCTACATATGAATGTATAAATTGATTGAGTTGGCCTCGAAGCTTCTGAAAAGAAGCCTTTCGAGGTCCCTCTAGATATTCAGTGAGCTGCACATGCTCATCAATCGGTCGGCCAATAAAATCCTTATGACTCACCTCTGGCGGCAAAACTCCCTGCTGATGTAGAAACTTGAGTTCGAACTGGGTCTTTAGTAGCTGCAAGTAGTCTGAAGTTTCCAATTGCCGAAGAGTATTACCCAAAAGATTAAACGCGTAATCGCCATCGTCTAACCCTTCCATACTCACCTTATCAATGAGCTGAACAAAATAAAGTGCCATCTGTAATCGGTCGTAGTCGGAGCGAATACCGACAAAGCCATTTATCAGCTGCGCCTCATTGAGCATTAATAACCGACCCATCTCTGTGGCCATAGATGAAGACTTGTAAGTGAGTTCCACATAATGAGTGGGCTCTAAAACACCACCACCAAAGCGCTTTTTGCTTTTACGAGCTCCTTTGGCAATAAAACCTATCTTGTTACCGGTTTTTGAAAGGCCATGGAGAATCAAATCTGACTCCCCATACTTCACTGTTTTTAAAAGGATAAACCGATCTTTAAGAACCGAACCCATAAACACTACCAAACAAAATGATCATAGCTGAGACATCAGCCAAAACCGTAAAAATAGGTACCGAGGCGATCATTGGATTGACCCCCAGTCGAGAAATCAACGCCGGGGTTCCCGCTCCGATGAGCATGGAAATCACGATTTGCAATGCGATCGATAGTGATAGAATCGCCAGTGAGTCCCCACCAAATGCGTAATGCCCAAAACCAAAAGTCACCACAGCAAAAATAAGCGCAAACATAAGACTGAGTTTAAACTCTTTACTTAACAGCTCTAAAATTTCCTTATTGTCCACACTTCCTAAACGAATGGCGGTGATGGTTGTCGTCGCTGCCTGGCTTCCAGAGGTCGCCCCAATAGTAAGAATCAGCGGAATCATGGCTGTTAATACCCATAGCGCGCCACCGTCACTTAGTGGTCCGGAAACATAGTTCCATATGATTCCGTAACACAAAATACCACCAATATAAGAAAAGACCAACCACGGGCAACGGGCTTTAAAGTGCTCAAATACAGAGGCTCCACTGTCTAAACCGGCTTGCCCCATGGTCATCAAGTCCTCTTCCGCCTCTTCACGAATCACATCAATAACATCATCGACAGTAATAACCCCAACAAGCTTATTACTTTCATCCACAACCGGCATGGAGAGAAAATCATATCGCTCAACGGTCTTTGCCACTTCTTCTGAATCCGTTTCAACATTTACCGATAAAACATCAGGAAACATCACCTCACCCAATGTTTGCTTGGTATGAGAAAGCAGCAATTGCTTAAGACTGAGAACTCCAATCAACTGATCATTGTCGTTCACAACATAAATATAAAACAAAATGATATTAGAATCTTGCTCTGCTTGGATAGCCTGTATGGTTTGCTCCACCGTCATGCTCTTATCTAAAGCTAAATAGTCGGAGCTCATCAAACCACCGGCGGAGTCCTCCGGATAGCCCATAAGATCCGCTACGTCCTCTGAGTCCTGAGAATCCAGGGACTGTAGAACGGTATTGGAGATTTCGTCATCCAATCGCCCTAAAAGGTCAGCTAAATCATCTGACTCCATCAAGCGGGCCAACTGAATTAACTCCTCTTCTTGGAGCAAAGACACTAACTCAGCCTGCTTTTCCTCTTCGAAGTAACTGATAATCTGAGCCCGATCTTCAATGGAAACCACCATCTTAAAAAGAGCGATAAGGTCTTCACCTTCAAATGTTTGTAAGGCCTCAGCTATATCAGCGGTATGAGTCTTAAGGAAAACCTTCTGAATGTTGAGACGAGCCCCTCGATGGTGCAGTTTCTGAATGGTTTGAGCTAAGAGCTTTGTGCGATCTTCAATCATACCACCGCCTCTATGTTCAGTTTCTTTTTCTGCTGCAAGTAAATTCCCGCTCCGAAAAGTCCAATCATTAAACTGAAGACCTGGAAGGCGGTTATACTTAACGGCCCCACCTGAGACTCAACTCCGGTGTACATGGTAAACAAGGCGAGGAAGGCCACCTGCCCCACTCCAAGACCCGCGGGAGCTATAGGAATAGACATAACAATCAGCCCCACTGGCACTGCAAAAAAGTAGGCTCCAATGGAAAAATCACCCATTCCTATGGCCTCAGCAAATAGATACATAAAGAAAATGGTCATCACCTGAGAGGTCAAAGTTAGGAGAACGGCATAGACAAAGGTCATTTTCTGTCGACCAAATCCATGAACCGCATCAAACATTTTACTTATGAGATCTGGAACTCGCGCCAATACATTACGCAAAGGTGGCCAAGCATTCACTCTTTTAGAGAACGCCAACATAAAAAAAGTAAACATGCCAAAAAATACTAGTGCTATTGGCAGCAAAAGCGTAGATAGCATCGGGATCTGTTGAACCTTATCAAAATTTAGCAATAGAGTAACAAAAGCAATTCCAACCATTCCAAAAAGACCAATCACTCGATCCACTAAAACCGAAGTGGCAACGATCATCTTTTTATCGGCATTGTCTCGGGCAAGATAATAGGCCTTAACAACATCTCCCCCCACGCTACTCGGCAGAGTGAAATTAAAAAATATACCCATGAGGCAAAGTTTAAATGTCTGCCACATTGTACATTCAATTCCCGACTTTTTTAGAAGAAGTGTCCAACGAACATTATTCACCCAAATGTTCGCCAGTACAAAAAAGAACCCCATCACCAAATACTCTGGACGAGAGGCTTTCATTAGTACCGAAAAATCCAACAATCCACTTTGAACCAAATAAGTAATCAGCCCAAAAGCCACCACAAACTTTAAAATAAATCCCCAGGGAATCTTTTTTAGGCTCTTCATACTTTAGCCCCCTGCAGTCTATCGCCTTGTTTCTCTATCACACGCTTCCGAGCTTCCACCAGTTGCTCTTTCAAAGAAACTGTTTGGCCCCATGTGGAATCTATGACCAAAATTTCACGAACATCTTTCAGTGAAGTGGGTGAATCCAGCATATACTCAAATGTTCTTAAATGACTCCAACGAGAGGGAGATGTGGTTTCAATTTCCGGCGAAACCTGATCCTCGGGCAAGGAAACCCCCGTCAATCCAGCAAGCTCCCATTGTAAAGCTTCTCCATCCAAATCTGGGCAACGCAAAACCACCCGATCCCAAAGCCTGGAATCCTTACCATCTAAAACGGGCAAAAAACCCTCTGGCAAATCAGCCTCAAAGGAACTCACCCATTCTCTATTTTCATTATTAACAAATTCTGGCCGCAAACCCTCTTCATTTAGAAGATGGCGCCAATTCATTCCCTGAGCTATGGGAGCTGGAAACTTAGAGCGGACACCAGCACTAGCGAATACCAAATTTGAATTCACATAACAAATTCGTAATTCTTGGCGAACATGTTCCTTTGGTAAACTCAGCCAATGAGTGGGGTGATGGAAAATCGATACCGTAATGACTTTCTTCTCCCAAAATGCGTCTTTCAACTCTTTGGTATCAAAAATCTCTCCCGTTACAGGGTGATCTTCAGGAATGAAAGCACAAAGATCTTCCCGGCCTAAGTCAGCATACTTCTCTAAGTTATGCAGGTCAGACTGAGTTCCCAAAACTAGGTCTTTTGCTTCCATGGATAAATTTCTAGCAATCGCTTTTAAATAAGGTGTGCCAAAATCAAAAACATGAGTCTTTTTTTTATGAGGAAATTGTCGATAAAGGCCATTAGACGCTTCCATGAGCGCATGGTGCAGCCCCGTAAACCCCATAACGTAAACGGAGTCGTCGAGGCCAAGATTCGTTCGAATCAAATCATTAAGAGATTCCCAGCTATCAGGAATAGTGGATACAAAATTCATATCCCCGCTTTGTGTCGTTCCTCATCATCCACTCGAGAAAGAACTCCACCTTTAAGCTGAGCTCTATAGGCTAAGTGCTGAATATCATAACTAAAGTTAGTTCCAGCTAAACCTGGTGTTTGCCACTCAGGTCCCATTCTCACAGCATCTACAGGACAGGCCTCTTCACAATAACCACAGTATACACATCTCAAAATATCTATCTCGTAAGAGATCGGATACTTTTCTACGGCCGGGTTTTCGTGCTCAGAGGCTTTAATTTTAATACAGTCCGCAGGACATGCCGTTGCACACAACATACAAGCAGTACATCTCAGCGATCCATCTTTCTTCACAGTAAGAACATGATTTCCTTTGAAGCGAGGAGAATATTCATATTTATCTTCAGGATAATTTTTTGTGATCATTTTATCCTGATTAAAGATATTTCGGATCATGGTTACCAATGTGAACCACATACCAGCAAAAATCCCTGGCAAATACCAATTTGCAATAGCCCCAGGCTTTTTAACTATACTCATAACCCACCTCCATGGTGATTAATGAAGTGATTGGTTTTACGATCCTTAACCAATGAGCCCAAATGATCCACCTTTTGCCCGGAAAGAGCCGAAGCCACTTCTGAAAGAGTCTGAGCGCAATCTACTATATTGACCATAGGTTGAATTTTTTGCTCGATGCCTTTGTGATTTACAAAGGTTCCTTCCTTCTCCGCATAAGTCTTCAATGGAATTTGCCAAGTTTTTGTTGTCGCACTATCGGCAGCTTCTGTTTTGGCGGCAGACATCCAAAACAAATTTTTAGCTTTACTAAATAATGACACCTTCTCAGTTAATGTAGGAAAAACTGAGGGATCCTCAGGTCCAGCCACCAATAAAACTTCGATGTCTCCAGCATTCAACTTGGTTTCCAAATCAGACCAAGGAGCTGTAATCCCATGCTGATCCAAACCATTCAACAAACCTTTTGTATTGGGGTTTCGATCTCCACGAAGTAGCAGGCCATCGAACTCATCAAAGGACTCTGGGTTGTTTACCCAATGATAGACATTTTTAGATTTCAGATGGCCAACGAAGTAACTTAACATAGAAGCGTACTCTTCACTGGTGTATTGACCTGTCAGAACCAAAGCCACTTTATCACTGCCCGCACTCTTAACCGCATCATCAATCTTCGTCGACATTACAGACATAACGCCATCCACTTCTTGAGAGTCCCATTGGCCAGATTGACCCACTTTCGGCTCCAGAAGTCGGTTTTCCTTGTTTACAAACTTATAGGTGTCGCGTCCTTTGTCACACATCCAATAACCGTTGACCTCATCGTTTTGACGAGGCTTAACGCGAAACAATCCTTCTTCGTTATAATAGGATTTAACATTGCAACCCGTAGAACAGCCAGGACACACAGTCTCTTTATTTTTTAAATACCAAACTCGCTGACGAAAACGGAAGTCTTTAGAAGTCAAAGCTCCTACAGGACAGATATCCACAGTATTTACAGCATAATCATTTTCTAAAGGCTTACCATCAAAAGTTCCGATCTCACTGCGGTCCCCACGATTGAAAATGCCTAACTCATTGGTTTTAGAAACTTCTTCAGTAAAACGTACGCATCGAGAGCAAAGAATACATCTCTCAGAATCCAAAACAATTTTTGAACCAAGATCGACCACTTTATTTTTCTTTACTTTTGGCTCTGCCATCTCTGGATCATATTGACCAAACTTCATGTACTGAATTTGCAACTCACACTCACCGGCTTGGTCACAAATAGGACAATCCAAAGGATGGTTTATAAGGTGGAAATCTAGACCCCACTTAACAGTTTCTTTAACCTTCTCCGAATTATTATTAATCACCATTCCATCTTGAACGACAGTGTTACAGGCAATCTGCAAACGCGGATTCCCTTCGATCTCTACCATGCAAAGACGACAAACACCGGCCACAGATAATCCTGGATGATAACAATAGTGTGCAATTTCTGAATCAAGCTTTTTAAAAGCTTCAATTATAGTTGTACCCGCTTCAACTTCCACTTCTTGTCCATTGATTTTACACTTGGGCATCTACAGCTCCTTTAACTTTTGAACGTCCTTCACGAACATAAAATTCAAATTCACTACGGAATTTTTGAACAAAACTCACAGCTGGCATTGCAGCCGCATCAGATAACGCACAAATGGTCTTTCCAGCCATGTGGTCAGCCACTTGCTGAATAAGATCAATATCCTGCAATCGGCCTGTACCTGAATAAATACTACTTACAATTTTATGTAACCAACCCGTACCCTCACGACAAGGAGTACACTGCCCACAACTTTCATGATGATAGAAATGTAAAATCACTTTCAACATATCCACCATGCAGTTGGTATCATCAATAATGATGACAGCACCAGATCCAAGCATGGTGCCCTTTTGTGCCAAATTTTCATAATCCATGGTGGCGTCAGCGCATTCCGCCGCCGTCAGAACTGGAGCAGAAGATCCACCAGGAATTACAGCTTTTAATTTACGTCCCGGTTTTAAACCACCACACTCAATATTAATCAAATCCATCAGTTTATAACCTAATGGCACTTCATAGGTCCCTGGCTTCATTACGTTTCCGGAAACAGAGAACAGTTTTGTTCCAGCGGATTTTTCCGTTCCGTGTTTTCGGTACCCGTCAGCACCATCTCTAATGATGTACTTCACTGCAGCTAAGGTTTCCACGTTGTTAACGATGGTCGGCTTACCCAAATACCCTTGAACAGCAGGAAATGGAGGCTTCAACTTGGGTTGGCCTTTCTTACCTTCCAATGAAGAAATCATTCCTGTTTCCTCACCACAAATATAGGCTCCTGCACCCTGATAAACATCAAGATCGAAGTCAAAACCTGAACCCAAAATATTTTTACCTAATAAGCCCGCATCGTAAGCCTCTGCGATGGCCTTTTGTAAAATAGCTGTGGGTTCATTGTACTCTCCTCGAATGTAAATATAACCTTTGTGCGAACCTACAGCGAAAGCAGAAATAATCATTCCTTCGATCAACTGGTGAGGAGCTCGCTCCATCATTAAGCGATCTTTAAATGTTCCAGGTTCTCCTTCATCCGCATTGCAAAGAAGGTAACGAGGCTCACCGTTGTCGGGCAAGAAACCCCACTTAACGCCCGTAGGGAAACCAGCTCCACCACGGCCACGCAAACCAGACTCTTTTACCATCTCGATAATCGCCTTTGGCTGCATTTGGAACGCTTTTTTAAGAGGCTCGTAACCACCTAGTTTTTTATAACCGTCTAAGCCTTGGAACTCGGGCTTATCATAATGTTCTGATAATAACTTTATTTCCATCAATAACCCCTACATGTCTTTCAAGAGCTTTACGGCTTCTTCTTTAGTTAAATTCTCATGATACTTATCGTTCACCTGCATCATAGGAGCGGTATCACAAGAACCTAAACATTCCACCCGACTGATCGTATAGCGACCATCGCTAGAAACTTCTTCATAATTGACGTTAAATTCCTTACATAGATGCTCGGCCATCTCTCGGCCACCATTCATGCTACAGGAAATATTAGTGCATACCTGTACATGTAGCTTACCCACTGGCTTCTTATTGTACATGGTGTAAAAGTGTAGCACTTCGTTGATCTGCACTTCAGGTAACTCCATAAGAGTTGCCATTTCCGCCACCGCTTCAGGCGTCACCTGATTATTAGGATCTTCCTTTTGTGCACGATAGAGACAAGGCAAAATTGCCGATCTTCGAGTTTCGTAACGTTGACATTCTTTTTTAATAAATTCGATTGTTTCTTGAGAAAAAGCCATAGTTCTTCTTACCTATCCAACTCACCAGCAATTAAATTCATACTACCTAAAACCGCAATGACATCAGCCACTAGTCCACCAGTTACCTGATCCGGAAAAGACTGATAGATGGAGAAACAAGGTGGGCGCACTTTCAAACGATAGGGAGCTCCAGTTCCATCACTCACCAAGTGAAAACCTAACTCTCCATTGGCTGCTTCTGTATAGTCATAGATCTCACCTTTAGGCGGACGCAGACCATTGATCACCAACATAAAATGATTCATTAGACCTTCGATATTGCCATAAACATCTTTCTTTTCTGGCAACACGATATTTTTGTCTCGAATAGTATAATCACCACCCGGAATATTCTTACAAACTTGTTCAATAATTTTTATAGACTGTTTCATCTCTTCGATACGAACCAAATAACGATCATAACAATCACCATTGGTTCCTACGGGCACATCAAAATCCAACTGATCGTATCCGTAATAAGGCTCCGCTTTTCTTAAATCTAAACCCACACCTGTGGCCCGTAGCAATGGCCCAGTGTAACCCCACTCAATCGCTTCAGCTGGTTTAGTGGCTCCTACACCTTGAGTTCTCTGAATCCAAATTTTGTTTCCAGAAAGTAGTCCTTCAATTTCACCAATCCCTTTACGGATTAATTTACAAGTATCTAGGACATCATCAAACCAACCTTCAGGAGCGTCTTGAGCCATTCCACCGATACGAGTCAGGGAAACAGTCAATCTTGCACCACACAACTTTTCAAAGAGAGAATAAACTCTCTCTCGATGAACAAATAAATGGAAGAAACCCGTTAAGGCACCCAAATCCACCGCATTGGCACCGATACAAACAATGTGATCAATAATTCGTGATAGTTCACAAAGAATAATACGCATCGCTTGGGCCTTAGGTGGAATCTCCACTCCCAATAGCTTTTCAACCGCCTTGCAATAGCCCACGTTGTTCATTGGAGCAGAACAATAATTTAAACGATCCGTATAAGGGATCACCTGGTTGTAGGGATGTGTCTCAGCCATCTTTTCAAAACATCTATGTAAGAAACCTAGCTCCACTGCGGCACGATGAACTTTTTCCCCGTCGAGCTCACACATAACTCGCAAAGTTCCATGTGTGGCCGGATGAGAAGGCCCAATATTGAGAGGCACTAAGTTCTTGTCAGGATCCGGAGTGTAGTTGGGCTCATCATCAAAATGAATGGGTCGGGCTTCGGTACAATGCTGCTGTTTATCCGCATCATAGTCTTTACGAAGGGGATGCCCAACAAATTGATGGTGGCATAGAATTCGAGACAAATTAGGATGACCCGCAAAATTAATACCGAACATGTCATAGGCTTCTCGCTCGTACCAGTTGGCCGCCTTATAAACAGCTGTCGCCGAATCTATAGGTTCGTTTTCGCCCACCTGGCAACGAATTCTTAATCGTTTAAAATCGCGAGAGGAAAAAAGCTCGTAGGCCACTTCGAATCGTTTCTCTCTTTGCGGGAAGTCTGAACCTGTAAGGTTCATCAAGAAATCAAATTGACCGGAATCTTTGAGGTGACGAAGAACACCTACAATGTCTTCCTTAGGAACATCTACAACATTGTTTCCGTTTTCGTAGAAAAAATCATAAGAGTTTTGAGGGAAACGCTGTTTAAAATCAGATTGGAAATTTTCTATCAAATTCATCGGTACGCTCCAGGAGTCCAGTTCTCTTTCCAAGGTCGAGCGGTTTGCTCTTGGATCATTTTCTGAATACTCATAACACCATCAAGAACGGCTTCCGGAGTGGGAGGACACCCTGGAACGTAAACATCTACGGGGATCACTTTATCCACGCCCTGTAAAACATGATAGGCTCGATAAAACCCACCAGAACTTGCGCAAGCACCCATGGACAATACAAATTTAGGCTCTAACATTTGTTCATAAATTCTAAGTAAAACGGGAGCCATTTTCTCAGTTATAGTTCCAGCAACAATAAGCAAGTCGGCTTGGCGTGGAGAGAATCTAACCACTTCAGCACCGAAACGAGCCAAATCATAACGGGGTCCCATCACCGACATAAGCTCGATACCACAACAAGCCGTTCCGTAAGGCATGGGCCAGAGAGAGTTTTTTCTACCCCAGGCAATGATGTCATCTACCTTCGTTGTAAATGCAAAGGAACGTGATTCGTCCACCATCTGCATTTGTTCGCGCATAGCATTTTCTGCCACTGTATCCTCCACGAAAATCGTCTTTTAGCAGTCCACTTTTTTTAATGTTTTTAATCGTTTACCCGCTTTTAGCATGGAGGTAAACCACTGTCATCCGCGGACCGTAACAGCGGCTTTAGTTGTAGACAAAACGACTGATATAGCCCGCCAATAAAGCTGATTTTTTCATCACAATAAAGAGTCAAACGAGAACCCCTCGCAAAGCTTGGAAATACAGTTCCCAACACGGAATAAGCACCACTTTTAAAGTTTCTTTTAGTAGGAAGAATTACTTAAATGTTTTCAGTATTTTACGTGGCACTAGTGAACTTGATTGAATGAAAAGCTGTCAGAATTGGAATAGCTGAAAAGTCAATAAATGAGACTAAGTATCATTGCCTAGATAGTAAAATTCCAACTCTCGCCTCTAATATTATCGCTAAAACTGTTACTTTTGTGGCGCTTCGCTCCAAACCCCAACGGTTAATTCGGACATTTTTTGGACAATCTAGATTTCCTCTGCAAGACTTTTTAGTCGAACGTTTTATAGGCCGAGCAGGAAGCTAGCCCTCACCTTATAACATGGAGGGTCCATGAAAAATTTCATTACATCAATAATATCACTATTAGCTTTAGGAGCTACATCCTGGGCAAATACGAGCGAAGGAGATTTCCTAATAAAGGTCACTCCCCAGGTAAAAGCTCAAATTATGCAATCATTGTCAGCATCAAACATGGGCGCAAAAGACTTAGAGTTCAATGAGTGGATTCAGGTAAAGGTTCCAGCCGCACAAATTGCGGAATTCAATCAGTTCAGGGCTGAACCTCCTGTAGGTGTTTTACACATTCAACCTAACTACAAAATAAAAATTCCAAGCATGTTGGATCAGTTGAATCCTCAAAAACTAAAAATGCTTCAAGACAATGTAGATGCAGCCGGTCCTTTCGATCCTGTCCCTGAAGACAACCAACCTTTCCCAGCTCAGAAAAGCGGTGGAACAGGAGCCGATCAATTATTTGGCAGTCAGTGGGGAATGGTAGACATTGGAGTAGAGCAAGCCTGGAATGTGACTAAAGGTAACCCTGAAATTGTAGTGGCTGTTATCGATACAGGTGTTGATTACACTCACGAAGATCTTTGGGACAACATGTGGCAGAATCCTGGCGAAATGGGGACGGATTCCAACGGAAACAACAAAGCGACCAATGGAATTGATGACGATAACAATGGTTATGTCGATGATCTTGTTGGTTGGGACTTTGTAAGCAACGACAACAAACCTTACGATTTTACCACATCTACCCTCGAAATGCTTTTTGGCGGCGGAAACCCAGGACACGGAACTCATTGTGCCGGCAACGTTGCAGCTCGTGGAGACAACGGAAAAGGGATTTCAGGAGTGGCCCCATTTGTTAAGATCATGGGAGTTCGTTTTCTTTCCGAAAAAGGGCAAGGGACAACAGCCGGAGCCATTCAATCCATTAAATATGCTGTGGACAACGGAGCACATGTTTTATCTAACAGCTGGGGCTCTGAAGGTGAAGATGCTGACGAACAACAAAACCAGGCCCTACGTGACGCCATTGCCTACTCGGAAACCAACGGACGCCTTTTCATAGCTGCCGCAGGTAACGGACACCAGGGTGTCGGTTATGACAATGATAGCGATGCCAAACCGGCATTCCCGGCGAGCTACAATCACGACATTATCGTAAGTGTAGCTGCACTTGATGTGAATGATGCCTTAGGAGCGTTTTCTAACTGGGGTCAACAGTCTGTAGATATCGGTGCTCCTGGAGTTGCTGTATTTTCAACGACTGTAAATAACAACTACTCTGACACTGTCTTGGATTTCTTAGGAACCAAAGTGACTTGGGATGGCACCTCTATGGCCACACCTCACGTTGCTGGGGCGGCAGCACTGTATTGGTCGGCTCATCCAGAAAAGACCTGGAGAGAAGTGAAAGAGGCTCTGCTTCATACGGCAGCCCCTATTTCAGCTCTTAATGGAAAATCTGTTTCTGGTGGAAAATTGAGTGCACAACGTCTATTGAATCAATAAACAGCTAGGGATATGTTTGGGGATGCGTCGAAGACGCTCCCCTCAAACCCTTTAATCATTATCATCATTTAATTTATCGTATTTCTTATAAGTGGTATCAGCGAGATTATATTCCTTTTTCCACTTTTTCATTTCTTTTTTGTAACCAGCCGTCTTATCCGACCAGTTCTTACGATCCTTTTCAATGTTAGCGACCTTTCTATCAATAGTCGTCTTGATCTCATTCATTTGCTGCTTCTGAGTGTCCCAATTCATCTTCTCTTGTTCAATTTCAGACAGCTTCTTTTCATACGCAAGGATATTTGCTTGATGTTGGGCGGCGTTTTTTTGCAATTTGTCTAGCAGTTCCTTCAGCTTATTGATCTCCAAGTTCTTAGCATTGAGAGTTTTTTCCTCATTGCTCTTGAAGCCGATGATCTCTAACTTCATTTGATCCATTTTCTTTTTGTTTTGCTCAATGTTTTTTGTGTTCTTAATCAGAGTGGCTTTCTTAGACTTTAAATCCTTAATGGCCATCTCCGTCTCTTTTGTATTTTCAGCCGTGATCTCATAATTCACTTTGTATTGCTCATAGTTGGCTTTTGCATTTTCACGGTTCGTTTTTAAGGCCTCTAGCCCTTCTACAACTGTTTTATTTTCCGCCCGAACGTTGCCATATGCAAAGAGCACTAACATCAGTAAAATTCCTGCTTTTTTCATTTTCTCCTCCTAATTTGCACGCTCATTTTGAGCCCGAGCTGGTGGCAATCCTCTACGCTGATCCTTTGGACAATTGTTTCTTAGTGCGGATCTATAGTTACCAATTTCATCTTCCCAATATTCACCCGTCACACTCCATGTAAGGGTTTTTTGCGGCTTTATACTTGCGGGCAACCGATTTTTCCCATCGGATTGACCTCCGGCCGCTTTGTATCGAATCACTTCTCCACTACCGGCAAAAACTTCGTATCTTAAAAACTCATTATTCTCTAAAACCTTTTTCATATCTTTATGTGCTCTTCTTAGATTCACAGCTAGTGCACGTCCCGCAGCTTCTCTTAAGTGGTAGGTCTCTACATTCAAACGCTTTGAAACACGAGTTTTCATTTTCATAAAACTCCTACGACTTTTTTCAAAAAGCTGATTCTGAAACTTAAGAGCCATAACCAAGGTTTTGTTATAACGAATTTTCCTCTTAAAAGTATTCACCTGAGAGGCTAGCTCTTTTTTAGTTTTGGATTGCTTTAGTAATTTTCTATTATCCGCAATCTGCTTTCTAGCGACTCCAATTCTACCCCTCACCTTTGCCTTTTCCTGCTGAATGAGTGCATTAATATTGAAGAACTGATTGATCTCCTCTTTCTTCTGATTGATGGAGTCCTGAGCATTGAGGAAGTTTCTATGCCGAGCAATTTCACGCATGACTTGATAGGGAATACCCTCTACTGTTGCCGTGGACTTACCCTGCAAATAAGTTTTGATTGCGGCATAATAATCCTTAGCCAGCTTTTTACGCTTTATAAAACCACCAATACTATGGACCCAAGGCTTATGCTTGGCCTCCATCAACTCTAGCGTCTGATAGGCATCACCATATTGACAAATATTTAAGTAGCCAATGGTACGAACAGCAAAAGACTCAGGAATAAAAACACCCTTAAAGTATGGAGAATGTAACGAGTACATATTACCAATAGCACCAGCAGGATCATTAAGATGCAATTGCACCCAACCCTGCTCAACAAGTGCCGTCACCCAAAGAGAATGGTTTTTATGAACTTTCAGATACTCCTGATGGGCCTCTTTGTAACGTTTGATTTGAAAGTTCATTCGCCCTAAATTGACAGCAATGAGAGAATCTAGATGCTTGTCCCGTACATTGTTTTTCTGCATCCAGCTGCGCAACTCTGTCAGCATCTGAATAGCATCTGCCGGACGACCTAAAGCATACTTTCCAACACTCATAATAAATCGAGCATTGGCGTAGTGCTTACTTTTATCTGAAACTAGTCCGGCGTATTTTAATGCCTGAGTGAACTTTCTTTCTGTTGAAAGCCCTTTTGAAAGAATATAGTTCATGTTGTCTGCAGCGTTCTTCGGCAGTAAATCTTTGTTCTTGATCCCAAGAATAGCCTTAGCCACTGGCACTTCGTATTCCCGAGGAAGATGAGAAACAAGTAGTTCCAAAGCTCTAGGAGTGAACTGTGGATCCTCAGCTTTCAAAACTCGTATCAATCGATCCGTAGACTCGCTATAGAACCCCATTTCATGAGCACACATACCTAATAGAAAATTGGCTTCTTTCTGGTAGTACTTGTTATTAGTAAAGTCATCCAACAAGCCAGCTGCCAAGTGGCAGTTCCCAGCTCCCTTTTGAAGTAGAATATTAGCCGCTAACATTTTTTGTTCGTTATTGGTTAATGGCTGGTATTGCTCAAGTTGAGTTGGGTTGTCCTGTGTGATCTTCGGTACTATCTTCTCCAAGATCGCCAAAGTTACAGGAGTTGGAATTCCGAAATCCTTATTCTTAATTTTCTTAGGATCTCCAACGGACTCTACTTTTTTAGCCAACCAGAATTTCTTCTCTTTGCCATACTGCTGCTTGGGACCATCCAACTTACTGGCCTTTTGTGATTTAACATCAAAAATTCGAATATCTTTCAATCTATACTGCTTAGCTGAAATTTGCGGCTCCATACCCACATCTAAACTAGGAAGATTCTTTACTTTAACTTTAACCACTTTCACTTTGCCAGATTTCAGCTTTTTGTTTTCCTTAGTAAATAAGTCAAACGCAGGTACACCCTGCTTCGTCTTTTTAAGATCTTTTTGGGCTGGACGACCTGGCGAGACCGTGTCGATAAAACTCTGCTTCTGAAAGTCCTCTTTCACGGCTTTGATTTCTGCCATACCTTTTTTAGACTCTTCTGTTGTATAAGTCGGTAACTTGTCCTCGAGTTTTTCTGCCGCTATTTCAGTTTTCTGCTGATTTGATAATTGTGGTTGCTCCGGCTTTGCCTGTTCTGGTTTCTTATTTGTGAATTCCACATATCTGGTTTTTGCCCAGGACTTGATTTGAGACCAAGTGGACTTTTTCTCAATTTTCACCTTAAAAATTTGAGCGTTTTCAATAATTGTATCCGACGCTTGCATTCCCGCATTTGAAGGCAGAGTGAAAAACAGTAATACTAATATAAGTAAGGTTCTTGCCATTCTAAATACACCTTAGAAAAAGTAGGTAACACCAAAACCGACTAATGTGGTCTGGGTTGTTTTCGTTCTCTTTTTAGCTCCTGTTCGGTAGTTGAGTACATCTTCGCTGAAAAATCGATTTCGAACATCAAATCGTAAAGCAATCTCTTTCGACAAAAAGAGATGCTGTGTGATATCCACTCCATAGGTGAATGCAGACTTACCTTTTGTTTCTCTCACTCTGTCGGAGTTAACATCTGTTAACTGATCATATGAGGTCATACCGATATGAGGAGTTACAGATATATCTAGATAAAGAATTTTCTTACCCAACATACTTACCTTTGCGTAAAAAGGCACAAAGGTATAACCCACTCCATAGTACTCGGTGATTTTCCCATGGTCCGGTACTAATGCATTTGTATTCGTCGCAAGATCAAGAAAGGCCTTGGTTTGATCCGAATCAACAAGACCGAAAGTTTGATAGGTGACTTCAACCCCTTCCCTCTCTGATAAGAAGTAGTTTCCCGTCATCATCATTCCACCGCCCGTAGAATAACCATCATTAACAAGAAGTCCATACTGCACGGTCGCCGCATATCTTTTTGCCTTTGTATACGTACGGTTTTGAACAACAGAAAAATCTGTATCCTTTGGAGCCCAATACTTCTGCTCTAAACCCGAAATATCTAACTTATCTGCAGAGGCATCTTTTTTAGCCTCTCCCTTTTTTGCAGGAGCCGCCTTTGCTGGCGCCTTTTTTTTGAAATTGAATTTTTTTGATTGTGCTTGTGAACTCTCTATCTGTGCAAATAGCGCTAAACAGAGGGTCAAAGACAAAGCGATGACTTGGTTACTTCTCCACAACAATGATTCCGCTTTTCTCAACATGGTGTTCCTCCTCACCCCTCTTTTCTCTAGTATTTATCGGCCCCCTAGACTAAGGGCTTTACACTAAAGTCTTAATTTATTGAGGAATTTCAGTAATTTACGGTTTTTTGTCGAACTTTTCCACAGGGACAGAGCCCCCGATTGAGACAATAGCTAGTTGGTGGATTTGAATAAGAAAGGATAGGTCACTTTCACTTGAGTGCCACCTTTTGGAGCTGGAAACTTCCAGCGGCTCACTCGACGAAGTACACAACCTTCAACCATTGAATTATTTAGAGTTGATGTCCCTATGGACTGGGTACTGACCATACCATCACCGCCGATGACGAACTTGACCAACACTTTTCCATAGAGGTTCGGTGCTACACTCAATTGCCGTTCATAACAGTAACGAATTTGCCCAAGATGAGATTTTATCACAGAAGCAATAATATCCTTCGCAAGTCCACCTTGAATAATAGTCTCTTCTTCAAGAATTCCTACCGAGGAAGAGCCCACTCCTCCAAGACTCAGACCTCCGGCTCCTTTAAAACCCGAAGTTCCGCCTTTATTACCAGTGGCGACTCCTCCCACTCGGAAATTTTCAGTCTTGCCAGCCTTGGAAGCTGCATTAGCTGTTGAACCTACTGAGGCCAATGCTCTTCCCTGGCTACGTGCTGAAGCTGCTTGCCCATGAGCCTTAATCAAATTCGCCGTATTAATGGAACGCTTTGAAATTCGGCCAATCATCTGAGTTAATCCAGATTTTTTAAGCTTATTTACTACTTTAACCACTTTCTTACTGGTCACTGTTTTACCTGTTACTGGACGACTCTGCGACTGCTGTTTCATGTTCTTATCAATATTGGAGGAAATGCTCTTTGACTTCTGCTTGTGTTGTTTAGTGGCCTTTGAGTCATAGATAATTCGAGTGTACTTGGTCACCTTTGGCTTCTTCACTTCGTCCATTTGATCCAAACTATCATCTGGCGCCATAAATAGAACCATCAAAAGTAAGACAAAAATAACTGCGGCTCCACCCAACGGTTTTTGCATGGCTGGATCCACTAGTGTTTCTAACTTCTCTTTGCTAGTAGATGTAAGTATTTGACTACCCACCAGTCGCTGTTGAACCTCTACATCCGCGAATTTATGCGATACCCAGTTATAATCTTTTGGCGGATTCAACACTTCAGCACTCTTTGCACCCTGAAATCGATAACCTTCATTAGGCCTCAATAAATGAGTGCTCAAAACATATCCCGCTTTACGAACCACCACTTGATGAAACACTTTTTTATCTTTTAGCGTATCAACGGATTCGTCCGAATTAAAAATCGTTGGGTTAATTTCCTTGGGCACAATTTTTAAAATGTGATTTCCAATTTGTACTACAGTAGAGTGCTTAATCGGGTATTCAACAACAGGCTTCTTACGCACCCACGAACCGTGTTCACTTTGTAAATCCGAAAGAATCCAGTTTTCATCATCGAACTCTAAACAAGCATGAAACGGAGACACCTGATCGCCTAAAAGACGTATGGAAGCATCCCGGGCGGTCCCGATGGTCGTCAAACCGGCACCGGCTCTAATTTTATGACGACCAACAAATCGGCTATCTATATGATGTTCAATTTCGAGTTCGACTCTTCTCATTATCTACCTCAAGTAATCCACTGACTTCTTAATCTCGTCATCAAATCGTTTTCTGACTTTATACATAGGCATAAATTTTATGCCTCGTCTCTGAGTCAGGTAAGCCGCATCAGGACTTCTTGCTACACCATCCACATCAACACCATCGAAGTTTACTTCCTGTGTTTTTCGATACTTCACTCGCTGACCGTAAGCGGGCAGGATAAATCCTAACACCGCTGCTATTAGTAATATTCTCTTCATCACTTCACCGCCTTATTTTTAGGAGTTTGAGATGATATTTTTCTTTGTGCTTTCTCTTCATCAACTATCTTCTTTTTCAAGGTGGTAATTTTTTGACTAATATTATCACCTAAATACTTCTCAATTTTTCCCTTAGAAACCCTACGATGAATCCAATCATAATGTTTCAAAGCATTTTGTGGATCTTTAAGATGATTTTCGTAAATATATGCCACTTCAAATCTCGGTTGCAGCGCCTTTGGATTCTCACTTATGGCCTTCTCATAAAGAGGAGCAGCATCTTTATAGTCACGCATTTGATTCATGGAACTGGCAGCACCTAAAAGAGCATCAAAATTCGATGACTCCTGTTTCAAAACCTTCTCAAAATGCCCCTTGGCAGACTTAAAATCCTGATCTCGTAATTTAACCTGACCCAAGAACAGGTGTGCCGTCGTTAATTCAGGATCAAAATCTATGGCCTTTTCCATTTCAACCATTGCTAATTCATATTCCTTTTCCTGCCATAACAAACGTGCCTTTTGGTAGTGAATGGTTCCAGAATTAGGAGCTTTCTTAATCGCCATATCCACCATCCATAGAGCCTTTCGAGTCAGCCCCTTAGATTCAGAGACCAAACTCAGATAGTAAAGTCCCCAAGGAGACTCCGGCTCTTTCTCAATGATAACGTATGCTAACTTCTCCACATCTGACCACTTTTTGCTAGCGGCACAAGTGTTTGCAAACTTCATTAACTGTTTCCAACTCGCCCCGTCCACGGCCTTTTTTCTTGTCTGACAACTACTCCAAAGACTCTTAGCATCGCTATAAGTTTTACCGGTGTAGTTTTTTGTAAAAACAACTTTGTCCTTTTTCACAGAGGCACTTCCACATCCAATTAGGAAGATCGATAGCCCGGCTGTAAAAAGAGTTAGTTTCAATGTCTTCATAGTGGATTCTCCTTTTCCACAGGTAGTAGTGGCATTGCTGATGTCACAGGTGTCGGAAATCTTGGTTTTTTAACCATATTGATAGAATCAATTACGTCTTGTAGGCGAGACACACTTCCATCTCGCAATTTAAGACTTTTCGCAGTCACCAGAGCTTGTGAATAGGTATCCACACTCTTCTCTTCCATAGGAAATGCGATTTGCTCTAACTGCCCCTTAAACTCCAGAGCTTCTTTTTCATCCAGCCCACGTGGAGTTGGCATAGACTGAAGATCTGCCACATAATCTTTATACATAGCCGCCATATTTTCCAGCGCCTCAACACTCACATAGGGATCCCCGTAGTTTATAGCTGCTTGATAGGCTCTTTGTGCCTTTTCCATTCTTGAGGTTTTGAGTCCCAGGACTATAGATAGCCGATCAATACTAGTCTTTAAACTTTGGTTCCTAAATTCGTCTTTTAAAATATGAGCCTGAATTATACGGGCCCTCGCCTTAGCAAAGGTGGACGCCGCTTTACCCATTGAGAGAACTTCCCTCGCTTCTTTAAAAGCTGCGGGATAGTCTTTTTCTTCATACTTCTTCTCAACAAACTTTAACTGAGCCAAACTCGCTTGAGGCTGCTTGCCAGTCATAATTATATCTTTAAGCGCTCTACGGTGACGATCACTCAAATGATTCTCTGACTCTATCAACTCGATCTTTTTAAGAGCTTCATGCTTATGATTATTGTCTTTCGAATGTAAAACTTCTTTATAGTAGGTTTTCGCCTGTCTTTCATTACCATTGATAAAATAAAAATCAGCCGCCAAAAGTTTCCACTTATATTTATCTTTCTCTTTTTTCTGACTCGCAACGATCAGTACTTCTGCAGCATCAACAATACGTCCCAACCTCTCATAACTTTGAGCCGCTCTTAACAATGCATCTTGAACATTGGATTCTTTTGGAAACATACTCGCATAAGACTTGGCTGAGGTGGCCGCCGCAAGATGCTTATCCAGTTTGAACTCAATCTGCATAGCATTCCACCAAGCTTTAGCCGCCAGATTTGATCTTCTGTTCTCCGTAGCAAAGGCCTTATAGCCCGCAATAGCCTTATCCAGCTGTTGATTGTCTTCATCCTTTTGAACCATTAAGAAGTAGGACTGCTCATATATGCCCTTCAGCTTCTTCTTTCTATCAGCCTTTTTCTCTCTTTTCAGAAGTCGGTCTGCATATAGTTTTAAATTTTGATAATCCTTTTTCTCATTCAAAATTTCCAAATAAAGATCTTGGGATTTAATACCTTTTTCCTTAGATCTATACTTCTCTCCAAGGCCTTCAAATATCTTTCCAGCTTCAACAAAGCGCTTGTTCTCAAAAGCAATCATTCCTATTTTGAACTCAACATCCAACCTGTACTTCCCATTGGGATGATACTGGACATAATCTTTAACCCGAGTCACAAAGAGATTTTCCATATCCTTGTCCCAGGCCTTTTTACCCACTTTTTTCTCAATGGACACAATCGATGCATAACGTGCGTCGTGCGCCATCTTAGGTTGAGCTTTTGGCTTTTTACCTTTCACTTCTGCCTCAACATGATAGCTCGCCGTTAAAGCGTATTGCTCAGAGGCTTTTAAATATTTTTTTCTATTGAAAAGCATTTCAGCAAAAGCAAATCTCGATTTCTTGGCTTTTTCAGATATTGTATTATAGGCCAAATAGATATCAAAAGCTGACTCAGAGAAATTGGCAAACTTCGGATAGGTTGGATTTTTATTATACATTCTCAACCACTTGGAAGCCATTACTAAACTAGTTCTATGCAATCTCTCTTTACAATCTGTAAGACCTTTTTGAGCCGCCTCAAACTCCTTGGAACCCTTTTCAACCGCATTCGATTTTTTCGACCAAGAACTCTTATAACAAAGCTCATCAAACTTCTGTAAATGAACCACTGCCTGCTTTCGGTTCCTCATGTTCTCAAAGTTTTCCACCCGCTCGTCATAGGCTTGAGGAATAAGAGGAGAATTTACTTCATTGGCAATAAAATCCTGGAGAAGTACTTCTTTATCTTTATATCGAGAGTGAACTTCATAAAGCCTACCCATCTTAAAAAGATAAGGTATTGCATCTATAGATCCGGCTTGCTCTTTAATATAGCTGTAAGCCTTAGAAGAAGGATGAACATCTTCGAAAAAGATGGTCATGTCACTTAACGCTTCTTTTCTTAAATCTAATCGAGCATCAAGACCTTGTTTATCAATCTCACGGCCATACTGAATCACCTCCTCGAGTTCCTTTAAACCCGCGGCGGCGTTCTGTAAGTTATAGTAAGCCCAAGCTCCTTTATAGACTCCATAAGGATAGACCCTGGACTCTGGATATTTTTTAATGGCCTGAAAATGCTCAAGGGCTTTTTTAAATTTTTGAGCGTCAAAGTTAATTTCCCCAATGGCAAGATGAGCATCCGGCACGAGGTTAGAATAGTTGTAATTCTTAATTAGCGACCAATATTTTCTTTCCGCTTGCTTACTCCATCCCACCTGTTGTCTAGCCATGGCACTATTAAAAACAACTAAGTCGATATTTTCGTACCGGGGAAACTTTAATTCAATTCGATCAAAAACCCCAATGGCTTTTTTGAGTAATCGCTTTGAACTGGTACTCTTCAACTGTTTAGGTGTGAATTTTATTACGGTATCTGATTCTCTATTTAATTCGAAGAATCTTGCCGACTTAGATTGCCTCACATAAAGCTCAGCCAATCTCATTTGCATATCAGGCTCCAGTGGAGTTCCCTTATACTTTCTAATCAGCATTCTGATTTGTGATACGGCTTGTTTTTCCGTTTTTTGAACAAGCAGCTCTGTCTTTAGAGCCCGCATATCCTGATCACTTTCCGTCTTCGACTGAGTCATATTTAACTCATCATAGACATTGGCTTTCTTGCTTTGTGCAAAAGAAGGCACCACCGCCATAAGCAGCAAAGTAAGCCAAGTTATTTGTAGTGATCCTTTAACGTACAACATATCCCTCTAATCCATCGACATGACTGCCATCTTCATATCTGCATATCCAGCCATTGAGGCGGTATACATCACTTTTTTAAGCAAGCTATAAGGCAGAGTTTCATCCGCTTGCATTACTATCTTTCCATCAAATTTATATTCTTCATTCACTTCAGCAATCTGCTTGGACTTCTCAGCTTCTTTATCTAGCGCTTTAAATAGAGTTGTAATGAACGATGGATCCTTAGGATCACGATCTTTCTTATCCAGCCTTCCCTCTTCAGGAAAAATCACCACTTGTTCATCTTGTACGAATATTCCCTTTTTCGAGATCACAAGCTTGACCCCTTCCACTGGGTTTTCGTAGGAAGAAGAAACCGGCAGCAACAAACCTTCTTGTGGAGTGATGTTAACTGCACTGGTAGAAAAACTTTTAAGTAAAAACACGATAATAATAGTGAACATGTCCACCATGGCAGTAAGCTGCAACACAAAGGTGGATTTCTTGTTGTTCTTTTTCATGCGATCAACAACTCTTCGCATTTACCCCTCCATCACATTGGAGAAAACCACATCCGGAAACATAATCTCCGTCTCAACAGTTTTGTTAGTTTCTTTATCTAGTAACTTAACTTTAGGCTCACCCTCTTTTACGGTTCGAGCCTCATCAATCACTTTGACAATATCTTGATAGGACACGGATTCCGCAGGAAATAAATCCACTCGGAAAACATCAGGGTGCATTGTTTTGAATGACAATAGGGATTTATGTAGCTTATCTAAATCCCACTTTTTATCTGACGTTTTATTAATTGTAAGATTCTTCGCCGTCCGCCCATCATATTTAAGCATTAGATCGAATCCCTTTTCGTTCATATGTAGGTGAATGGTTACTTCTCGCTTCTTCTTATTTCGATCTTCTTCAATGGCTTTTTTCACTACTTGTGGCACTTCAGTTTCGATGATTGTCACTCGAACAAAAACTGTTGCCAAAAGCATAATTGGAATCAAAGTCACCATAAGCGCTAGCAATGGGGAGAGATCTAGCTCAAAAGTAGCCTCTGATTCTTCCATTTCTCGAAATTTACGAAAACGACGCATTCTCATTATAGAATCCCTTACACTGACTTCACTGAAGTGGGTGGAGGGCCGTCACCGGCTGCATCTTTTAGCTCTTTCGTCTTCAATTCTTTTGGAAAAGTAGCTTCTTTCTCGAATGGTTGATAATGTCTTGTTGTAAGCATATCTACCACTTTAGTGGACTGTTCCGAGATCTCTTCTAATAAGTGGTTTTGTCGTGCATGTAGAAACGCGTAAACCATCAATACAGGAATGGCCACAGACAGTCCCATTGCCGTTGTATTCATAGCCATAGATATACCTTTGGAAAGTAGAGCTTGCTTTTGTGCCGGATCCGCATAACTAACAGCTTCAAAGGCAGAAATCAGACCAGTAATAGTTCCCAATAGTCCAACAAGTGTCGCCACATTAGATATCATTGCCAAGTATCCAAGTCTCTTTCCCAGCAGGGGAATAACTTCTGATAGGGCAATATCTAATCCCTGGTATATCCCTTCATCATCTCGATCAGATCTTTCTAGAACACCCTTCACCACATGAGGCAATGGCGCTTTATCGTTGGATGCACAAAATGTAATGGCATCTTCTACTTTGTCGTTAAGTACTAAAGTTTTAATTTGAGCCATAAACTCTTCCGACTTAATGGCATAATCAAAATATAGTACTTTTACCCTTTCGATGATCAGAGCTAAGCCCGCCAACCCCATCATCAAAATAATGATACCGGGTGTGCCCGCATCTTTAATCAGTGTAATTAGGCTTTCCATGTCTCCCCCTTAAAAAGGTTAAATCTTGATGTTCAACCAAATAGAGAGACTTTTTGCATTCAATAAAATGTACTCTCTAATTGAGAAATAGCTCGGAGAGTACATGCAGCAGATGAGCTTAAAATATTCAGCTTTTAAATGATAAGACTATGCGGCTTCCGCAGCATTCGAGTACTTAATCAGTGCCTCTTGTGCCTCATCACTAATATTAACAAATTTAAGACCGTACCTAATCGGCGTTGTCTTATCTTTCACTCCGTCTTGATACTTTTTACTTACGACCTCACATACCGCATTGAATGGAGGCACTCCGTCACAGGGCTTGAAATGTAAATACAATTTCTGCCCAGGAACGATGCTCGCATTTTCCATTACAACACCGGCACCACCAGCACTCACTTCCATGGCCTGGCCTTTCCATAAACTCTTATTATCGTGAATGATCAAAGTTCCATTATAATTCACTCGGCGATGGCGACGACGAAAGAACACCTCAGAAATATCAGGCATAAGAGTCTCTTGAAGCTCTTTAATATTTTCATATTTAAAAGATTCAATCTCAGCCACACGTTGCCACGCCTGCATTCCAGATTTCCACGCAAAATCAAACTCAAATACTAGTTTTTGTTGAAGCATCTTGATGACATCATGAAACGCAAAAGGTCCAAATTTATTTTCGCCTTTGAGGATGTACCACTCAGCCGTTTGATCATTAGATGGTTTTTCTTGCTTAAGAGATACAGCTTCAGCCTCTTGTGGTTTGGATTTTTTAGGCTTAGCTTTGGGCTTCACTGACTTGATCTTCGCTTGAATCTCTTCATGCTCAAGTAGAGTGACCCAATCCTCTTGAGATTCGTCATAGAGGTAATCCATAACACCCAACTCTTGACTCTTTACCATCTCAACCACTTGGTCCAGTGTAAAAGGGCCTTTCTCCTCACCGTCTTTGGAAACCATAAATTCATTTTGCGCCATTTTATATTCCTCACGTCGTTGGAGCAGCCCTGCAGACAGAGCTTTCCTTACAAAGTTGAATCGGTGTTTATAAAAAGCGACTTAAGATTAAAGGCCTAGAATTGTTGAAATTTTTGAGAACAGATTCCTAGTTTGAGCCACTATACACATGGAACTTTCAGTTTTTTGACAAAACCTTTTACAGCACAAACGTAGGTGTTTCATATGGGTATTCTGACCAACACTTCAGCAGCATGCTGGCCATAAGTTTTAGGATTCGATTTGAATCCTATTCATTTGTTTAAGAGGGTTATGAACTCAATAAAAAGTTACTTTATGGCTTCACGGATGTAGGCAGAAGCCGTATCCATTAGCCATACCACCACGGCAATAACGATAACTAGACATCCCACTTCGTTCCACTGGGCTTGACCTTGGTACTGGATCAACATGGTACCAATACCACCGCCACCAACGAGACCAATGATCGTCGCCATACGGACATTGATATCCCAGCGATAAATGGTGAACGCCGTATAGGGCAATACAATTTGAGGAACTACAGCAAACCAAACCACCTGAACCGGTGTTGCCCCAGTAGCACGAATGGCTTCGATAGGACCTTCAGAAATACCTTCCGCGAGCTCCGAAAAGTTTTTAGCCAATGAAGCCACAGAATGAAGTAATAGAGCTAACATTCCGGCGAATGGACCAATACCCACCCAAACTGAAAATACAATGGCCCAAATCAATGGTTCGATAGACCGAGTGACGTTAAGAACAGTTCTAAGAGTTCCATACAAGGCAAATGCTACGGGGTGATCTCCCATAATATTTTTTGCACACAAAAAACTTAAAACAAAAGCCACTGGCACAGCTAGAACTGTGGCCATAAAAGCCATAAAAATGGTCTCAACGATGGCCAAAACCGCTCGGGGTAGGATATCAAAATTGGGAGTGAAAAGACTAGAAAATATCCTTCGAGCCCCCATCATACCCTGCTCATCAAATAGCTCGTACAAACTGAAATCAGTGACTCGAATGCCAACAATACATGCCACAACAAAAGCTACAGTCAGCTGAACCCCCCAAAATGTCTTAAACCAGGAGACGTGATGAGCACTATCGTCGATCTTCGGTGGGGAGAACAGTAAATACCCTACTGTTTTTATTTTAAAGTGAATCAAACCGTAGGCGAGAGCCATAGTTACAATCAGTGTTCCAAATGTAACTCCACTCACCATTGAAAGGTTAAGTAGTTGCTCTTCGGTAGGTTGAAGAATAGCTACTGCAAAACTTAAAATGAGGAATGTGAATACCACACCATCTAATAACAGACATTGTCCGAGCGCTTTTTTATCTTCCATAGTGTACTAGCCTTAGTTGATGTGGACCTCTTTGGCCCCTTCTCCATAAATTTCTTCAAACCATTTTTCATCGATATGACTTGGGTCACCTTCGTAAACCAACTCTCCGCCTTTTAATGCGATCACTCGATCTGCATACTGTCGAACGAGACTTAAAAAGTGAAGATTACAAATCACTGTTAAGCCCAACTCACGATTTACCTTTTTCAAGTAATCCATAACCGTATGACAAGTTGCCGGATCTAAACTGGCCACGGGTTCGTCAGCCAAAAGAATTTCGGGATTCTGAGTTAAGGCTCGAGCAATGGCCACTCGCTGTTGTTGACCACCAGAAAGCTGGTCAGCACGGATATAGGCCTTTTCTTTGATACCCACCAAATCTAGGTAATCTAGAGCTCGTTTTTTATCTTCTTCGTTGTAAATACCCATCAAGCTTTTGAGTGTGCCGGCGCGACTTAAAGAACCGGATAAGGCATTTTTAAAAACTGAGTATCTAGGAATTAAATTAAAATGCTGGAAAATCATTCCAATTTTAGACCGAATACTACGGGCCTTACTCCCCTTAACAACAGTGATATCTTCACCATTGAAAGTGACTCGACCACCCGTAGGCTGATGAAGGTTGTTAAGACATCGCAACAGAGTGGACTTTCCAGATCCACTCAACCCAATGATCACTAAGAATTCGCCCCGCTTTACGTCGAAGCTCACTCCTTTTAAGGCCTGAACTCCGTTGTCGTAGGTCTTCTCTAATTTTTCAACTTTAAGAATTGTATCACTCATGTCGGCAACTATTTTTTCACTAAGTCAGAAGCGCTTTTGCCAAGAGATTTAAGAATCTCGCGAACACCATCATAATTTTTGTCAGTGGCTTTAGTGAAGTTAGTCACGCCATACATTTCGTGGAAGTTGGCTTTCCCCTCCTCAGTACCCACATAGGCCAAAAGTGCTTCTTGGATTTCCGTTTTCATTTCAGCCGGCATACCTTTACGGAAAACGATAGGGTCATTAGGAATGGCATCTGTAAGCTCAAGAATTTTTACTTCTTTTTCAATTTCAGGAAACTGAGTCAGCACCAAGCGGCGAGCATCTTGAATTTTTCCCTCTTCAGGTGGTGAATAAAATGTAGCACCTACATCCACCTGACGCTCACGAACCATAGTAACTACGTTATCGTGACGAGTGGCAAACATCATCTCAGCGGGCTTGATGCTGGCTTTTTTCAACATTGTTGCTGGAAGTAAATAACCACTTGTTGAAGCTGGGTCCACATAAGCAATCTTTTTACCGGCGATATCTGAGATACTAGAAATCTTGCTATCTGAACGGGTAATAAACTGACCCTTGTAATCCGTGTGACCAAAACGCTCTACGGTTAGAAGAGCCTCAGCGCCGTATTTCTCGTGAGCCAAGATGTAGCCGAAAGTGTTAACAGAAGCCACATCAGCGCGGCTTGTACCAAACGCTTCCACCACAGCCACAAAACTTGTTGGAACTTGAATCTTGAATTTGTACTTAGTGTTTTGCTCTAGATAGGTTTTAAGGTGCTTGGTTTTTTCAGTCAGAACTTTTGCATCCACCGAAGGAACAAAAAAGAATTTTACGGGGTTTGTTTCCGAACCAAGAGGCCCTTTGTCCCGCGTGCAAGAAACACTGAAAATACCTATAATTACAAGTAATACGAGTAATTTGAATTGACGCATTTGAGCTCCTTCGATCTTCTAGAGTCGGTTTTGGCGCCACTATCGGGTTTGGTACTGCCAATGTCAAGCTGAGCCCCCAATGGATTTACAGAGAAGAGACAATTCGTAAAATATTTCAGAGATCATAGGCTCATGAAATTCTAATTTTTGCAATGCAGCCAAGCCAACGGAGAGCGACAGCCCCTTTTAAATTTGGTAGGAACTGCTATGCCATTAAAGCAAGTTATTGAAGATATTGAGAAACAATCCGACCAGGTCCTATGTGTTTTCGACCTGGACTCCACCCTATTCAATGTCAGCCCAAGAACTCAGCATATTTTGCGTATGTACCCAGACCAGTCACCGGAAGCAAAAACCTTTGGCGCATCGTCTGAAATGCTCCGAGAAGTGATCGTGGAACCTCAGGATTGGGGTATTAAACAAGCTTTGAGTCGACATCAAGTCACTGGCACCATTGATTTTTTTGAAAGTGTCCGTGAGTTCTGGATGAAACACTTTTTCAGTGGAGAGTTCCTACATATAGATGAACCTTATGAAGGGGCTATCGACTATGTCAATGAACTGCACAAAAGAGGTGCAAAAATAATTTACCTCACCGGCAGAGATCAGCATCGGATGGGTGAAAGCACCAAAAAGTCTCTACTCAGCAACAACTTCCCCTTAGATGAAGACCACCTTTTAATGTTGAAACCGACCACAGCCATCCGAGATTCCGTATTTAAAGCGGAAGTATTCGCGCAGCTGGAGAAAGATCATTCCACCATCTGGTTTTTTGAAAATGAGCCCGTAAACATCAACGTGGTTCAAAATTTGTTTCCCCAAGTCAAAATGATCTATATGGACTCCACTCATTCAGGAAGAGAAGCTGTCTCCGAAGACACACCAACGATTGAGTTAAAGTTCGATTTTTAAAAGGTACGGACACACTTTTAGAGAAGACCTAGTTCGATGAGCTTTGGACGAGCCAACATGAGAGTGGCTAAAAACAGACTGTGCTTAAAAATACCAGCCTCGGCCATTTTATAGACTTCAGGAACAGGTTTTAACAGGACATTTATATCCTCATAGGGATCTAGCTGTTGTTCGTGTACCTTTTCACAACCCGTCGCCAAATAAACTTGAACTTGATTGCTTTGGAGAGCTGGATTGGGCTCATGCAGACATAGAAACTCAACTTTACCCGTATACCCCGTTTCTTCTTCCAACTCTCTCAAAGCTGAGGTGGCTTCATCTTCACCGTTTTGAGGTTCGCTACTGCCACCAGGAAGCTCTAAATAGCTTTCCCCCGTGGCGTGACGGTATTGCTCCACTAAGATCATTTGTTTATTACTGGTAATACTTAGCATCTGTACCCAGTTGTTGAACTCCACCACATAATAGGCCGGCATGATTCGACCGTCAGGTAACTCACAACGGTCTTTTCGGATTCTAAAATAGCCTAATTTCAATAGCTCTTCAGAATCGAGCACTTTCCATCTCTCTTTGAGATCCTTTTCTCTATCGCTTTTTGATTCGCTATCACTCATAACCGCACCTACTACTCCGACCATAAACTGAAACCAGAATGGGAGCAATAGCTACTGAGTGTATCCTTTGAAACCGTTTTGAAACCGATCTGTTCCTCTTCCAAATCGAACGGGACTGGAATCTTCTAGCCAAGATAAAACAACCGTGTGCAATGGGCGCGCAGGGTCAATCACCGATTGGATGAGCTGTTCTTTAGCCCCATCAAAAATTCTTTGATTTGAAGGTTCAGGAAAGGAAAATTCACCCCGATAGATATGCCGCTCTTCATTGGAAAAGTCCACATCCATAGCTAAATAGAGCAACTGAATCTCAGGTCCATCTTTATGAAGAACCACACACCCAAACTTGCCATTGGCAGCGGGGGCAATGTTTTCCTTTTGATAAATGCAAGCGTCTGATTGAGAAGCCTTTACTAGGGCCTCCCGCAAGGGTTCGTTATCCATTACATCTTCGTCTCTCACTCGAGTTAGAAACCCTGCTCGATAGGTGGCCATAGGCTCCCCGTCAGTGGCCTCTATCTCCACAAAGGAAGTGATGTCCGCCAGAGCTTGCTGCTCTTCGGTGGTCTGTCTCGAGGCCAAAATCACCTGAGTTCCAAGGGACTCTAGAGATAGTAAAACCAAAAAACTAAAAGCGACTAAGGGCTTCATAGGACTCCTCAAGAATCAGATAGAGCAAATTTAGGTCCATTTTTGCCCTAAGTACCCTCCCTTTAAAGGGTATCTCCCAGGAAAATACTACAATGGGGCGACAATTTTCGCGCGCGTTCCAATTTCGAGCCGCTGCCATTAAGTCTGCGAAGAGCCACTAATGGACTAAAAGAATGAATTCACCCTTTTTCCCTTCGAAGTGGGTGTGGGCCGCCTTCGGGCTGCCACGAAATAACTCTTGATCGGGAAAGGTCAAACGATAACCCACAACTAATTGCTGATTGGCAAAGTTCTGTTTCAATTCACTTAGTGTTTTATCCAATCGATAAGGGGTATCCATAATTACGATAGGCCACTTTATTTTTTTTAGTTCTGCCCAAGCTCGATTTCGTTTTTCATTATTGGCTGGCAGAAATCCACGAAACAAAAACTGATCCAGGCGGAGTCCGGCAAGAGCCAATAAAGCCATTAGGCTCGAAGCTCCGGGAGCCACTTGAACACTCACATTGTGTTTATGACATAGGTTTACCAAGTCTGCACCTGGGTCACAAAATCCTGGTGTGCCACAATCAGAGACAAGAGCTACATTCTCTGATTTACACTTTTCTAGTAGGAAATTTAGATCTTCCGCATCAGAATGTTCATTAAGAAGTTCAACCGGTCGCCCAGTAAGCTGAACAGACTTTAAAAATTTAAGTGTGACTTTCTTTTCTTCTCCAATCACGAGACTGGCTTGCTCTATAGCTTGAAGAGCGTGTTTAGAAATATCCTCAGGGTTACCAATGGGAGTACTCACCACCGTAAGAGACATTACTTCTCTTCCTTATCCAATTGTTCTTTCAAAGGATCTAAAAAGAAATACCGATCATATTGATGACTATAGCGAGTCCAACTTTCACCTGTTCCTAGCTCCGCTTGCATCAATCCCGAAATGGAGTCGATCTTGGAGTCTAAATCATCAATCATTGCAACGACTAAAGCTTCCAAAAATTTGGGCCGCTTGGGAGATCCATACTCTAAACGACCGTGGTGGCTTAAGATGATATGAATAAGTTTATCTTTAAGAGTGTCATCAAACCCATCTATACCCTCGGAGTACTTCCCCACCATTTCACAGGCGATCTGCATATGACCCACTAAACGTCCTCGATCGGTATATCCAAAACCACCTTCCACTTTCAGCTCATACAATTTACCAATATCATGATAAATGGCTCCGAAGATTAAAAGGTCCCGATTTAGGATTTTATAGTGGGTGGCGAGAAAATCCATCACACCGCAGATAGATGTAATGTGTTCTATCAATCCACCAATGGAAGCATGGTGGATGGTTTTTGCCGCCGGATACTGAACTATCCGTGTCTTGACTAGCTCATCTGACAAAGTGTTTTGCAACAGCTGTTTGATTCGATCGTCTTCAAGGGAGGAAACATATCCATTCACCTTCTCCAACAATTGATTTGGATCTTGCCCAATTGATTTAACAAAATTAGACATATCAACATCATCCGAGTTAGCGCGTACCGCTGAGTTTAACACCAACTGAAGTTTACCTTGGTAGGTCTGCACACTTCCTTTGATTTTAAAAATCTGCCCTTCGACGATCTCTTTATCCCAGGCATCTACTTTTTCCCAAAGCATACCATGTATAGTTCCCGACCGATCTGAAAGATGGACTATCATAAAAGGCTTTCCATTTTTATCGGTCATTTTATTCTTCTGACTCACCAAAAAATGGGTATCAATGGCCTGCTTATCGATTAGATCTTTTACAAAAACTTTACTCATAGCAATCCTCAATTATAGCTTGCACATTGTAATTCGGATTTTGTGGGATCCACAAAACTCACCATCGACATATAAACGTCATTCAAATGAGTGTAGAAAAATATAAATCGTCCGGCAAGAGCGGAGATGTGTTGATCTGAGACCGTTGAAAATATAACACCCTCTTCAGTCATCAGTGATTTCTTGAAAAAACGAGAGATATCAAAAAACACATCACAACCCGTTCCCCACTGAACTCCAGCCGCATCCCGTTTAATAGAATTACTTAAAAATAACACTCTCACGTTACTCTTAAAGTCAGCCATATCATCAACATTCTCGGGCTTTTTTGCAATCATGCGTATATTAAACCTACCAGACTTAGAACCAAGCTGTTCACTGAGATTGATAGAACCACCACCTTGGTTTAAATTAAAATAAAGCGGCTTCTCAAAAAAGGTATCGATATTACGAAACAAGACACTCACTTCTAATATTTGTCTACGAAATTGCCCTATCATTTCCGCTTTAGACATGGATTCTGTCCGAACAGCATCTTGTCTTTTATAATCCTGAATATAAATTTTCTCGACGTAATCAATGACTTCTCTTGGAAGACTACTATTCTTGTTGGATCTAAAAATACTACCTATATTGTACTTTGAGATCTCAAGCTCAACCTCTTGAGATTCCTTTTCCTTTGATTCTTCGGTTTCTTCCTCTTGTGCCAAACATACAAATGGTATTATGAAAATGAATAAGATGGTGAGATGCCGCACAATTCACCTCTCTAGTTTCGATTGAAGAACCTGAAGGGGCACGTAATCATCTCCAATAGCCCTTGCTCTATTAAGAAATTGAAGAGATAAATCACCCTCACCCAACTCCAAATGAGCTTCACCAATTCCAGTTAAAGCCGCCACATTATCAACTTGCTTTTGCAGAACCTTATTCCACTCTTCTTTTGAGCAATCCCAATCGCCACTTCGGGCACATAGCCTGGCCTTCAAAATGGACGGTAGTGCAAACTCTCCACTCGAATTATTTCTAAGTGCTGTTGAAAGAGCAACTGAAGATTCAACATCTAAACCTAGTTTTGTCAGAATATAGGAAAACACTGAATTCACCAAAGGATCCCTTGGCGATCTGTTTATCGCATCTTCAATGACTGTTTTTGCAATACTTAACTGGTCGGACTTAGCCAGGCAGAAGGCCTCAAACGCTTTTGTTATATGAGATTCAACGATATTTGCAATGATCTCCGAGCAATAGGACGACAGAGCTTTCCAATCTATAAATTGCTGATTTACAAAAACATTGTATTTATAGTTCTCAGAAATATAAGGATTTGAATCCAAAAACTCTTTTAAAGAAGCTTCCGTATCCACATTAGCCTTTCTATATAGATCCAAATAGATTTTGAATAGCAATGCCTCTTGCGTATAAAAAGTCCCCATAGTTTTAAGAGCACCGATTTTTTGATAGGCCTTATTAATAAACTTATTGCCTCCACTTAGCTTCACCATCTCCACATTGGCCCGTATAAGATTCAACAATACGATGGGATGTCGATTTTGCAAATTTTCCGCTCGAGAAAATTCCTGCAAAGCCCCTTTCCAATTACCGTTGATCATTTCCTTAATGCCAAGATTCAAATGCCCCGCATGAAGATTTGGCTCTATTGATAAAGCTTCTCTAAAACTGTTTTCAGCCAAACCTAATTCATTATCCATTAAGTGAGCCAGGCCCAAACCTAAATTTGCCCGAGCTCGGATAGGATTTACTGGATCTTGAATGAGATTTCCATAGAGCTTTTTGGGAAGTAGAGTGTCTTTTTCCAACTGTAGCTTGAGAGTTGCATATTGCAAGTAGATGGATTTATCTGAAGGATCAGAGTCATACAGTTGTTCATACTTTTCCAATGCTAAATTATAACGACCTTGCTTTAAAAACTCCGCGGCAACCCTTTTTTGAGCGATAAATCTATTTTTTCTATCTGCAGGCGCCTTAACCAGGGTCCTGTATCCAACAAATCCTGCGACTATCAAAACAACCAACCCAACAATGACCCACAATGGCTTCGCCGCCTGTTCCGCTCGAGCATGGGCCGCCGGATTTCCTTCAACACCAAATGAGGGAATAGATTGGCCTGAGTTTTTGTTCTTTGCGATGGGATCTAATTCTTCTGTGAGATCATGATAGATGATTTCTTTCACCGGAATCTCTTCAGTGAGGTCCCCTTCAGCATGATCCGTTGCCAAAGTAAGTGTTTGTGTAAAATCGATATCAGTCGCGTTGCTAGTTCCGGTTGTTTCTTCCGGTCCGTCTTCGAGGTTCTTTAAAAATTCACTAAAATCAGTTATCTCTCTGACGGATCGCCATACCCTCTTAGGTTGAGCGGCTTCATCGAGCCCCGTCACTTCACGAGTCAAGATTCGCTCACCCACTTCTTCTTTCGTAAATGGGCCGATGATCATTCCACCGGTTCTAATCAACCACAATGGTGTACTCATGAGATGCAATTCCTTCGCTGCAATTTAACTAATGTTGAAAATGCCGTTTTCCAGTAAGCACCATATTCACCCCTAGCTCTTTACATGCAGTGATAACTTCATCGTCACGCATAGAGCCACCAGGCTGAATAACCCACCGAATACCTGCCTGGCTAATTCGCTCGATGCTATCCGCAAATGGAAAAAAGGCATCGCTAGCAAGCACGGTATTTTCCTCAGAGGAATGGTGCTTATTCATCCTTATTATAGCTTGCTCTACGGCATCAACACGATTGACTTGGCCCATTCCTAGACCTAACGAGTAGGCAGTATTGGCTATTGCGATGGCATTACTTTTTAAATGAGCACAAACTCTCCAGGCCAAAGTCAGAGCTCGCCTTGTTTCCTCATCGGGCTCTTCACCAATGACTTGCCATTGTTCTGACCAACTATCAACCTCATCAGCTGTTTGAACCAAGAAGCCACCATCAATACTTCGTATCAATGAGGACTCCTCTTGCTTCTGCATAAGATCTTCCCATTTCAATAATCGTAGATTTTTCTTTGCTCCTAGAATTGTTAAAGCCTCGGCGTCAAAATCCGGAGCTACTATGCACTCTAGAAACAGCTGACTGAGGTGTTCCGCTGCCGACTTATTTACCGCTCTATTCATAGCAATGATTCCGCCAAATACGCTAACAGGGTCAGCCTTTAGAGATAACTTAACGGCACTTTCCACAGTCGTACCCGTGGCGACACCACAGGGATTTAAATGTTTTACGGAAACACATGCTGGAGTTTCTTGAAATTCTCGTAATGTCTGAACAGCAGCATCTAAATCCAGTAAATTGTTATAACTTAATGGCTTACCCTGTATGATTTGAGCCTTATGTAAACCATTTGATTTACCCACTGATCTATACCAAGTGGCCTTTTGTTGGGGGTTTTCTCCATATCGAAGTGCATCGACTACGTGTCCGCCAAAAGAAACCTGCTTAGGGCTGTGACTCTCTTTCGAAAGTAGTTTTTCTGCGATGAGAGAATCATAGGATGCCGTATGAGCAAAAACTTTTGCCGCCAAATTTTTTCGACCCTCTAATCCTTCAAATTGACCTTCGAGAACGCCAACGTAGTCTTCAGGATCCACCACAGTGGTTAATCTCTCGAAGGACTTCGCTGCGGCTCTCAAAAATGAGGGGCCACCAATGTCTATATACTCGACTAAGTCTTGACCCTGCACTCCTTTAAATACCGCTTCTTCGAAAGGGTAGAGGTTTCCAATGACCAGGTCGAATGGCTCTAATTCAAACTCGCTCAGCGTTTTGTAGTCTTCTTCTACATAGCTTCTAGCAAGCAAACCCATATGAATTTTCGGATGTAGGGTTTTTACTCTTCCATCCATCACTTCAGGAAACCCAGTCTGTTCAGAAACCAATGTCACCGGGATTCCCGCTTCTGATAACATCTTGGCTGTGCCACCCGTAGAAACCACTTCCAGCCCCTGTTGGACCAAAGGTTTTATGAATTCAACGAGGTTAGACTTATTGGAAACACTGACCAGTGCACGACGAAAAGAAACATTTGCCATGATTTTCCTTTGGATAAGAGCATCTATTTTATGTCATTTTAGAAGAATGTGGGCAACCCATAATGCGGCTGCAATGAAGTCAATTCCCGCTGAAAGAGAACTGTGAGGCAAGTATCTTCAAGTCATCATTTGTAAGGAACAATCCAGCACCAAAGAATGGTGAATTAAAATCTGGATCTGCGGCATCATCTACTCCAGCAACGGCATAGACACCTTTCCAAATATTGTACTTAGCATAAGCTTTCACATGGGTATCAGAAAAGTCCCAGGCCTCTAATGTGAGTCTTAAATGTCTATTAAAAAGATAATAATCAAATCCCAAGCCACCGGAGTTCTCTAAGATCCCACCGCGAACCGTGAAGTCGTAAAAGTTTTTACCAAACATGACTGAGAATTTAACTTCATTCCTATAGACGATGGTTTCATCTTTAACTTCAGGACTTCCACCATCAATAACCGTTGTGGTTTCCTTACCTTCTGTGACTCCCGAAGGATCATCCACCACCTGAATAAGGTAATATCTATCTAAACCTGGCTGAATTCTGAACCCCAAATAGGACTTGGTAAGGCTAGGGGATGAGAGATATTCCGCATGATAATCGATGGCGGTTTGCATATCTTGAGCCCCACCAAGAAACTCATTCACGTTATCAATGGCTCCATTAAGCTTATCTATGGTTTCTTCATCATTGATCAATCGACCAATTGTACCGTCGCCGTTATTAATTTTATCCGTAACTTCATCAATGTTGTTAATGGCCGACTCTAACTTGCCTAAGCTGCCGGTGAACTTTGTCCAAGACCGCCTAAGCCCATTCTCCCCTTCATCATTCACCAATTCGTCAATGGTTTCAGTGATGTCAGCCAAACGATCCATGATATCGTTCACCTTTTGCTTATTCTGGCCCGTTATATCCTTGAGATCTTCGGTGACTCTCTCCACATTCAAGACAATTCGACCCACTGGAGAGGTGCTATCTCCATCACCGGTTGTAGCCTTTTCTAATGTTTTGCCCAGTGTACTTAAACTGTCCGCAATCTCGCTCACTTTTGCAATAGCCTGCTCCAAAGAACCCGCTTCACCCCGAGTCGTTAAGCGCTCACCAGATTTTAAAAGAGGTGCCGTTACGTCACCCGGTTTCAGCTCTACGCCCTTATCTCCAAGTATACCCTGAGTCCGAATTTCCACTTCACTGGCCACGGTAACAGGTACATCATCTTCAATGGCAAGAGTCACTCTCGCCCTTCCATCAACTAAATCGATAGCATCAATGGTACCAATCTTTATGCCCGCCATGGTGACCGCAGAGTTTGGCACCAAACCAGCAGCATTATCGATCTCAAAATAGTACTGTTTCTGCCCAGAAAACGCAGAAGGCCCTTTAGACACTTTTAGTGTCATAGAGGCGATCACCACCGAAATGATGGCTACGAGCATTCCCACTTTGAATTCTGGTGTATTCAACATAGCTATTCTCTTCTAATGCCCTTATCGACAAATCTACGTATAAACTTGTTATCTGTATTCAAAAAGTCTTGGGGTGTACCCTGCATAAGTACTGTCCCTTTATCTAGCATGACTATATTTTCACCAATTCTAAATGCAGCATTGAGGTCATGGGATATCACAATACTGGTCGCCCCCTCAATTCGTCTATGCGTACTTAGAATTAAATCATCGACCATTTCCGTTAAAATGGGGTCTAGACCCGTTGTTGGCTCATCATATATAAGAATTTCAGGATCCAGAGAAAGCGCTCGCGCCAAACCCACTCGCTTTCTCATTCCACCACTTAACTCCGCCGGCAACTTGTTAAAATGAATCTCCTCCATACCAGATTGAATGAGCTTCTCCTCAGCAATACGTCGAATCTCAGACTTACCCAGCTCAGGGCGATGCTCTTTGAGAGGAAACATGACATTTTCAATGACCGTCATATCATCAAACAAAGCCGCGTGCTGGAACAACATTCCCATCTTGCATCGCAATTGAATCACTTCATCTTCCGACATATGTTTAATCTCGTGATCAAAAATTCTAACGGACCCCGATGTGGGCTCGATCAAACCTAGAATGTGTTTAATCAAAACAGACTTACCCGTACCACTAAAACCAATTATGACAGTCACTTTGTCTTTAGGGATCTGTAGATTAATACCTTTTAATATAAAAGTATTTCCACCATCGAATGACTTTCTAAGATCAGTAATTTCAACTGCGGTACTCATAACGCCTCCGCGATTGTAAAATACATTCGAATTATATTTGAAACAAAGAAGTTTAAAATAATGATCCAAACCATTGAGTTCACAACTCCTCTATTTGTCGCTTCCCCGACCCCTTTAGCTCCCCCCGAAGTGTAGAAACCGGTCTTGCAACATATGGCGGAAAAGGTAATTCCAAATACCGCAGATTTAATCAAGCCTTCGATGATATCCTTTGGCTCGATCCATGTTTCAATTTTATCCCAAAAAATGGCAGAGTCTAACCCCAGGACATTTACACATAGTAATTCAGATCCATGAATCGCAATAAAATCAAAAGCACCACACAACAATGGTAACGTTAAAAAAGAAGCTAAAATTCTTGGGGACACCAGATATTGTTTGGGATTTACGCCCATGACTTCTAAAGCATCAATTTGTTCCGATACCCGCATTGTCCCCAACTGAGCTGCCATGGCACCGCCGGCCCTGGCAGCAACGATTAAACCTGTTAAAACGGGAGCCAGTTCTTTAAAAATTCCCAGGGCCACAGTGGGTCCCACCAGATTGGTTGCATTCACGAGATTGAATCCAATATAAATTTGGTAGGATAGGGCCAATCCGGTAAAACAACCGGTCAAAGCGATGATGATAATGGAATCATTCCCAATAAAATGCATGTGTTGAATCATGTTGGAAAACCGTGACGGTTTTGAAAACATGTACCTTGCACATTGGTGCGTGAAGACGAGCGTTTGCCCAAACCCATAAACCACAGAAACGAATTTCTCATAAAGACCAATGAAAAATTCGTCGATGGATGCGTTCACTCGTTGTCGATACTCTAGCCAAACTTTCATCATATTAATTATAGCAACGGCGTGTTAAGTGGTGGATCTCTTTAAAGGTTTTGTATTGGAACTCAACTATCGATGGAAGGCAAATTGTTCCATTTCTTCTACAAATATATACTTTGCAAAAAAAGCTTAACTTCTCGGCAAATATTTCCTAGGCACTCGACTGGAAACAGAGGTAAATACCTCATAGGAAATGGTGTTTCCCCAGCCTGCCCATTCAGATGCACTGCACGCTCCTGGTCTCCCCCCAAAAATAGTTATTGGTAACCCGACCTTTTGCTTAGATACAGGCCAATCTGTGATATCAATGATAAAATAGTCCATACAAACAGTTCCCACTTGTTGAGCCCTCAACTCTTTATGAGTAACAAAACCTTTTCCTGAGGACACTCTATGAATCCCATCAGCATAACCGAGAGGTATGGTGGCAACCACTGAATCTCTTTGCGCTGTCCACTTAGAACCATAGGAAACAGATTCCCCCGATTCGATGGTATGAATATGACCTATCACAGAGGTTAAAGTCATAGCTCCTACTAAATTCAAACTTTCAATTTGCGATTGAGTCAAAGTAGAGTCAGATTCAGGAACGGCTCCGTACATACCGATGCCAGGCCGAATCCCAAACCCAGTGAAAGCACTCCACTCCTCCAAATGCTTATGAGCATGCAAACCTAACGCACCCGAAGAATTATATGCATGTGCGAATTTAGGGTTCAAAGACTGCACAAAATCCCAAGCCCTCCGAAACAAATTCAATTGCTTAAAGCTTTCACCCTCTAAATTACCAATATCCTCAGCATCGGATAGATGAGTACAAAGGCCCTCTAAAGTCAGCCGAGTTTGCCCATTAAAAAACTCCACCGCTCGTTCCAATTGATCTATTGGTAAACCCATACGATGCATACCTGTATCAATTTTTAAGTGAACAGGCAGCTTGCTGGAAACGGGAACCGCATCTTTTAACAGTTCTAAATCGACTAACGAACTCACAACAGGTGTGATGGAGGCATCAATAATGGATTTTACAGATTGCGGTCCAATTGTTGAAAAGGTCAAAATATTGGGATCTGTGATTCCTGCAGCCCTCAAATCCAAAGCCTCTTCGACCAAAGCCACTCCCAAGTGTTGTAAGCCTTGATCTTGCAGTGCTCTGCCTACCTGCAGATCCCCATGTCCATAGGCATTGGCTTTTATCATGGGACATACAAACCCCGGGGTTCCACAAAATTGAATGATTTTAGAAAGGTTACTCTGTAAGGCTTCCAAGTCAATTTCAGCGAAAGAGCCTCGTAAGGACTGCATGATCACCTCAATCCACTTCAAAATCAGGGGTAAATTTACCGAGAGGACGCCCTTCACAGGTCTTATTTCCTCCATTTCTTCGAGCTTCAAACATGGCTTCATCAGCTCGTTGAAAAAAGTCCTCCGAATCGGAACAATGTGAAGGATATTCAGCCACTCCGACGCTCACTTGAAGTTTAACTTGATTCTTTCCAATACCGGAAAATATAGCTGCATCGATCATCTTCCTGATTCGCTCACCTTTTATTTTCCCACCCTTAATGTCAGTGTGTGGGAGAATTAATCCAAAGTCGAATTGACCCAGCCGGCCAACTATATCGTTCACTCGTGAATTCTGCTCAAGCAATTTAGCAAGCGCTCTAAATACCGCATTAATATCTTCAATATCTTCCGAATTCACCATGGAATCATAATTATCCAAACTAATTACTAAAAGACAAACAGGCTTCAGGATTCTTCGTGATCTTGAAATTTCTTCTTTTAATCTGTCGAAAAAACTATGTCGCCTCAAGATTCCGGTAACATCGTCCAAACGATTCACTTTAAAAAGTTTTCTTTGTATATGTACCGCCCGCCCAACATGATGCAGACATTCCAACTTAAATTTATTTTTCTCTGACATCTCCTCTTGAGTGTCAGTCAAAATGGCATAAAAACCGAGTATATCGCCTTCAATGGTGATGGGGTGGCACTTAAAACTACTGGCTTTGAAAACATTTTTAATCAACTCTTTTAATGAAGGAATTGTTGAAGGCGTTTCCAGCATTTCCGTCACGCCCAGTGGAGTTTCCTCCTGTGCCAACCGAATCCCAAGATTTCCTAACTTACTTAAATCTTCATGGACTGAAAAAGCAGCTGTGATCGACCTATGATTTCTTAAGTATTTGAAGAAAATCACTTCCGTATTTTCATTAATTTTGGAAAGGAACTTCAACTGACTCACAATGAATTCGTCCATTGTGTGCAAATGACTCAATGACTTCATCCACTGTACATCTTTATCCACTATAAGATTAGAACTTGCCATCTGAGATTGGGAGCTTAAACCTTTATCTTTTGCAACATTCTGAATTTGTTCCGCTTGGTAGTAGAGCCAATCTCTCTCCAAAGCGCGCTTAATAGATTCCGTCAAAATGCATTGATCAATAAATGGGTACTCGATGCAGTCATAAACTCCATGATTAAATGTGGACAAAGCTGCCGCCCGATTCATTTCATCGGAAAGAATGATAATATGAGTTTCCGGTAACTTATTTTTAACCAAACTTAAGGATTCAACAAAATCTTCCTCATTGTCATAAGGCCATAAAATAACATGGGGAACATATTCCATTACGGTAGGGAAAAAATCTTCAAACCGATTAATAATTTTAACGGTATAGTCCTCAGACTGTAGTATTTGGCCTATATCAGCACCCCGACTTGGACTTGAATCCACGACCAAAACGTTAAAATATTTGAATGCCGAGGACGGCACAAATTTACTAATCATTAACTACTTCACCTTAGGACTTCTTACCTTAACCTGCATATTAATCAGATCATCAATGAGCTCTTTAGCTTGAGCTTGAGAATCCTTATCCTGCAAACTCATGGATTCCGATTTAGGAGCATTTGGCATCTCATCAGGCATCTCTTTTTCATCGAGAGCCGACACATTAAGCTCCTGTTTCAACTTGCTTTGAGAAATCTCTGAAAAATCCTGATTCCCTTGCTCACCGTCATCCCCTATTAAATCAGCCGTCACAGAGCCACTACCCTCTTCACCGGGCGCCTCAGGCATATCCGGCACTGCTCCCGAACTGACGACAGGCCCTGGAAAGGACGCGGGTCCACCAAAAGAGAAATCATCCCCATCATCATCTTCATCTAGATTCAGAGTTATATTTGAATCCGTATTTAATACTTCAGAGTCTTCATTATCCTCTTTCGAAATCTCTGTTAAAGAATGGCCAGCCAAAGGCACGATAATTCTTACTGTCGTTCCAACTTCTTGATGAATATCAATATCCACATAGCCACCCAATCCTTCTATGGATTTCTTTGCAGCGGTTAATCCCAAACCGGGATGATCAGGTGAGTCTTTCTTTGTAAAGAAGGGATCAAAAACTCGATCGAGATCATCATCAGAAAGACCATGACCCAGATCACTGACATCCACTTGAACTTCATCCTTATTCAATGCAATTTTAATTCTTAAAACTTTATCACTCACACCATCCATAGACTCAATGGCATTATTCACAACATGTTTAAATGCGTTTTCGAAATCTTTTGCTTTCCCTTCTACCGGCAAAAGCTTGTCCGTTTTCATAGCCAGGGACAGTTGGATATTTTGAGACTTCATCTTTTCCTTAAGTGATCGTAAACTATCGGCTATGACTTTTTGGGCCCAAAACCCATTATCTGGCGCATCGGACACTTTACTAATTTCAGCTAAAATACGAACGTCATCCTCCGCATCTGAACTCACTTGATCACTCACCTCAGCCTCTTTAGCGGAAACGTTTAACGCCCTCACTAAAGTTTCGTTAGGTAGAATTGAAAACGATTCGTCGTCGTCTTCATCTCCTTCTTCAAAAGGAACATTATCCCTAGAAGGAACTCGCATAACAGTAGACTCTACAATGGGTTCTACAATCTTTTTAGGTGATTCCGGCTCCACTTCTTCTGCCTTGGGCGGATCTGCTTTCACAACGGATTCCTCTGGTGCTTGAACTGACTGGTTCTCCGTAGAAGATCTAGCATACAACTTTTCAAGAGCCTGAATGGAGTTAGGAATAGCTTTCCTCCATGCCGGAGGGACATCCGTAACACCATCGGAAAAATTTATCAGAGCAGTCTTTAATAGTACAAACTTCTCTTCTATTTCATTTTTCAAATAAAAGGTGAGTGATAAAAACATCACCATAACGGCAAATAGTCCAATCAACCATTTTGTGTCAAAAATGATTGGCGCAACTTCAAATTGAGCCACCTTTCGAGCCACCACTAACCGCAAATTAGTCGCAGGTACATGCTGATGAATTCCCCACATAGGCTCACCAGCCAACTCATAGAATCCTTCAAAGTATTCATCTTTCTCAAAAGGAGTATTCTCAAAAAGGTTATAATCTCTGAAAGAGGCACTGATATAAGATGTTGTAGAATGGTTCACCGCGAAGCCATTCTGATCCATCAGAATAAACTCGTAGTCAAATCCACGAAAAGACAATCCCATTTGTGACAACATATTATTACTTAAAACACTCACCAAGACGCCTGATTGTGAAGAGTCCAATGAGCCTCCAGCAGAGTCGTTGTAATCAACATGAAAAGCCATTAACCAAAGCGGGCGCTTTTGATGATTTTCGATCTTTTGGAAATGTATTCTACCCGCGGGCAGCCGCTGATAGTTCATTGACTGATAAATCTTAGTAATTAAATACTCTGACCAATTTTCTATAATCTGTGGCTGAAGAGAGATCCATCTTAAATCCCATGAGGCTTTCGATGTTTGTTGTAAAAAAGCTTGCCCTAGAAAATTTGAATCTTTGAGGTCGCTGGACTTGATGACTTTTGAATCCGACGACTCCACCCACTTCTGTGAAGCCTCTATCTTCGCCAAGCTAACAGCAGTCCTCTTTAAAGTTGATACTTCACTAGTGGCCGCTTGCAACAACAGTTTACCCGCCCGACGGGTATTATCCTGTTGCAATTGCACAAACACATCACCAAACGACCGGCTAGCCTGAAAATAGTAAAGTGCCACAACAGAAAGCATGGCAGAAAAAACGAGAACAATGACTTTTATACGATTCACTCAACCTTCCCTGGTTGCCATAAAAACGCTCAACGAGCCCCTTCTATTTTAGAAATAGGAACCACATTAAGTCCAGAGGTGAGGGAAATAACTTATGATATTACATAATTAACGCGAAGCAATAATTGCTCATCTTATAAACTGGGTGAAAAAGTAAACTGAGAGGTCCCAGCCGCCCCTGTCATGATGAATGTGGAGGGATTCTTCTCCACCTCACTCATTGGTATGGGGAACTCGATAATGTAGGGCTTACTCCACCTATCAATATGCGGGTAAAGCCTTCGAATTTCAAAACTTCGCTTAGTAACGTGACGAACCTTACCCTCATACTTTACGCCGTTGTGCTCTAAATAAAAATTCCACATATTGGGAAGCTTTTGGAGGTCTTTATCTGGCGAATAATAACTGACGAAATACTGAGCATAAGCCGACATTTCTTGAAAGCTTTTTTCACGCATCTGTGACGACTTTTCTTGATCTAGCCGATTAAAGTATCGAATACGATCGATGCGCGCACCATTCACTTTGCTATTTAATATTGTTACATGAAGGTGATAAAGGTTCTGCAACCCATCATAACGCTCATCTTTTTTTGTGTGACTTTCGATCAATTCTGAATACTTGTCATCCGAAAGCCTTGGCTCTGGAACTCCCTCCAGTTTTTTAGCCGAACTGGAGCATCCAATCAATACTAGCGCTAACAAACTTAACCCAACAAACTTCATAAGCCTAGCTCCTGCAGAAATTCCATCATATCTTTTTGCGCCTGCTCTTTTTCCAAATCCACATAAATCTCATGATAACTATCCGTATAGCTCACTAACTTTTTGGTTTTCGAACCTAAAGAGTTATAAAAAACCTGAGTAGCCTCGTTGTTAACAACTTTCTCCTGCCCAGCCAATTGAACCAATGCAGGAATTTCGATGTTTTTAGCAAATCGAATCCCCTGTTGAAAGGCCTGTTGCATCTCCACATACAGCTTGGGAGAAATGCGATCATGCCGAAGCGGATCTTTTTTGTACTCCTCATGGAGTTTTGCATTGTGATGTAGATCTTCAAAATTAATTTCATTGCTTAAAGTTAGTCTCGGAGTCAAATTTGCTAATAGTCCTGCTGCAAAATCTTTTACAAAAGGAACTTCTACGCCTACACCAAAAGCCGGCGCACTAAACACCACTGCCGAAGCGCCTTGCGCCCCATAAGCAATTAAGTTTTTTGCCGTAATTAAGCCACCCATTGAGTGACCAAATAAAACATACGGCCCCTCTTTTTCGGTCTTTACAAACTCAATAACTTTACGCAAATCCTGCTCAAAGTAATCAAAGGACTCGATATAACCTCGTTGGCCCTCGGATCGGCCATGGCCACGAAGATCCCAGGCAAATACATCCCATCCTTTGGAATTAAAAAATCCGGCAAAATCATGATAGCAATCAGAATGTTCAGCAATACCGTGAGTCACAATGAGTGTTCCCTTATGGTTATCACTACTGCGCCAACTTTGAGTGAACAACTCGATATCTCGATAGCCTTCTATTGAACCTTCGAAACGATTTGACATGATTAAGCCTCTTTCTTTTCCTGTCCTCTATCATAGACTATCGGGAAAAATAGGTGAATGACTAATGCGTCCTTAAAAAGCAATTGCTTGACCAAAGGGCATGCGCCTTTGCAATTGTATATACACCTGGCTTTAGCCTATGTAAAATAAGGATATGACCAGGCTATTAGCGTTATTACTCATATTGATTGGCCCCTACGCCTTTGGACAAAACCAATCCGAGTCCGCACTTTTGCAAGAGTTGGATGGGTATGAATTTGGTTTTCACATGGGTCGATTATTACCCAACCAGATTGATGGTGCTACGGAGATTATACCACTTTGGGGTCTACGTGGTGGAATAGGCTGGGGTGGAGTTACCACTGAATTCGGCTATATTGGCGGAAATGGCGAAGGTGTAAAGTGGAATGATGTACACATCAGTGCCCGAGCCAACATTCCCGTAGAAACTCTTGTGGGTCATGTCTATATAGGTATCGATCTCATCGATTATCAAGGCGCTAACGGTGAAGAAATCACCCGAGGCAGCGGTCACGTCGGAGGGGGCATCCTCAATCGAATCGCTCCCGGAGTCTGGTTTCGCGGAGACATGAAATTTAACGTGAATCCTGGGACCTCCATGTATTTAGGATTTGGATTCACGATTGCTGTTCCCAGTGGTGGCGGTGGCGCTTAATCATATAGCCGCACTCACATTTGGCTCATTGCCTGCCCCCCAATTTCACTTGAAAAGAATGTTTTTCCTAGGTTTTGCGCAACACCTCCTTATTAGAACCTATAATCCAACTCTCCAGACCTTGGTCCTGTAAACTTGTAGTCTTCGAAAATGAAGACTGCCCTATTGTTTTTTCTCTCGCCATGGATGAACCTAACTTTGTCATCGATGATTTTTAAAAAATATACGTCTAGGAGGACAACAATGAAAAAACTAACACTTACACTGCTCACATTTTTAGCCAGCACTTTCAGCTATGCCAGCGGATTAGATATTAAATCCAACGTTATCACTCACACCAATGACGAAGGAAAAATCGTTGGCATCTACAGCCCGAACAATAAAACTCTGGCAAAAATCCAAAGCCGACTTAAACCCGGAGTGGACCTAAAGGCACTCAATCCTACAGATGGAATTGGTAATGAGCTTGAAGAGATTCGCTTGCAACCCAAACGATGGGCCTATGCCGAAGTAGAAATGAACCGAACAAAATGGACGGCTGGAGACGATGGGAGCTACGAAGCCGTCACTGAAACTATTTGTAATAAAACAACTGGATTCACCATTTATGCACTTCCCGATCGCCCCATCGAAGACCATCAGTTCCTATCGTTTGACTTAGAAAAAGCCAGTTGTGGAACTGTTGTCGACGATGGCATGGGAGTAGCCACAGTTTCCCTTTACGGATTAGAGGGAAAACATAAAATCTTTGAGTCCTCTCCAGAGCTTGTTGATGTAAAACTTTTTGGCTCTTGGGCTTACGTGGATCAAAACGAGTACGAACCAGATGATGGTATCTACATTATGAATCGATTTCAAGGTGCTGTAGCTGGCACATTAGACCTGCAAGCAAAAAGTGTTCTCACTTCTTTGAGCGGTGATGGCGCGACCCTATCATGTTCAGACAGTCAACCCCCCACAGAGGACGAAGTCGATCCGATAGTATCAAACCCTAATTCAGACGTACCCTCAGACTGTACATTTAAAGATGGATTTGGATTTACTATTATTCACAGAGACCCGAATTAAGGGTTGGGTGAAATAAAATGAAGAGTTTGATTTTATCTATCATCACTTTGCTAACCATGGTCCCCTTAGGGGCCATGGCCATTTCCCATGTTGGAAATAAAAGAATCATAGACGAAGCGGAAGGCTTTCAAGCGGACCTCCCCATGCAAAGATACGACATCGATGAGTTCACCGATGGCAGTATCAGAATCGAAGATTACAGTTTTCTACACCTGGCCAGCCCCATTGGTCGTGGCGTTGTTTTGGACATCAATATGTCTCCATTGAAAAACAGCATGGATCTATTTGGGCTTAGCAAAAACCAAGTGATCGATAAACTTTGGGATTTGGGTTGGGACGAAGCGGATTTACAACTCCCCTTAGCCGAGTGCGCCCTTGTGTTTAGAAAACGCAACGGTAGAAACATCAACTACCTGGTCACTTGGGGCGAAGGGCGTGGTGTTGTCAGCTATATGAATGTTCCTCGGCCGGGATTGGAAATCCAAATCCAAAGAGTGGTGCAAGGGATCGACCTCCTAGGAGATCAATGCCTTTGGAGCCAACAGTGAACCCCGCTGAAGTACAGCGTCCGGAAGTGATCAACTATGATTGCTATCGGCAACTCATGCAAGACAGCTACAATTTTAAAAAGTCGGTAAGAGATTCTTTTTCTTACCGACAGTTCTCACAAACTGTAGGTGTTAAAAGCCCCAATTACATGCAAATGGTTATAGGCGGTAAGAGAAATCTATCCAATGCACTTAGCCACTCGGTGGCTCGGGCCCTGGGCCTTTCTGGAATTGAGGAAGAATTTTTCGTAAGCCTGGTTCGACTGGACAATGCCGTCGACCAAAATGAGCGGATAGAAGCTCAAAAGCAGCTCCTTATTTTATCCAAAAGGCTCTGTTCAACAGAGTTGGCGGAAACACAAAGTGCTATCATAGAAAAGTGGTATCATCTGTTGGTACGGGAATTGGTGGCACTAGAGGGCTTTAAGCCGGAAGCCAGTTGGATTGTAGAAAGACTTAAAGGTCTAATTACTGTGGAACAGGCTGAGGAATCTTTGAATTTACTTCTGCAATCGGGATTTGTTGGAATTAAAAATGGAAAGTGGCAACAGACAGAACCTGTTCTCTCTACGGGCAACAGCTACAACGAGCTACTCATCAATCGCCATCATGCCTCTACCCTAGCCAATTGGTCAAAAATGCTTGAGGTCATTGATAGCGAAGAGCGCGAGTTGGGCCTCATAAATATACCCATCCGAAGAGAAACCATCCCTCAATTAAAAGAGAAAATGCGCTCCTTCCAAGAAGAGATCATCGGCTGGCTAAAAGATGAACAGGATCCAGAGGAGTTGGTTCAACTGGGTGTCTACTTATTTAAAGTTACGGAGTAGGGTCCAGCCCTATTCCGTATTCTTCTAACAGGTGCTCGTAAAAACGGATTGAGACATGGGGTAGATGACAGCCAAGTTGATCTCCTTATCAATACCTTTAGCTCGCAGTGCTTGAGCATATATTTTTAACTGCTCAAATGCCTTGGCTTTGTATTTCTCCTGGCCGGATTTATAATCCACCAACCAAACGTTGCCCTTGGCATCCAAACCCCAAAGATCAATCTGACCTTCCATGATGCCCTCTTTGGTCAGAAGTTGAAATCCCCACTCCACATGACCATTGTGGATGATTTCTTTCAAAGGAGGATCTTGCAATCCTCTTACATAATCGATGGCATTCAGAGCCTCGTCAGCTTCATCCCCAAACCAATCCTGTGCCACGGATTCAAAATCAAAATTAAAATCAACTTTCAATGTCTCCATCAGCCTATGGATTAACGTTCCCTTCGCCGTTTTTGCTAGTAAAGGGGCTAGAGGTTTTACTTCCTTAGCTGGTTGACTCCCCTTCGCTTTGTCCATTGCAGAGTCTTCCAATAGCGATGAAACACTGTAAGTAGATAAAGAGAGATCCTTAGCCTCTTCAACTCCGGCATAGGGAGCATTCTGTTTCGAATCACTCTTTGAACCTTCCACAGGTAACGGAGTCACTTCCCAAGGCCCTCGTAACACTTGGTAGGAATACTTCGCCATATGCACGGTCTCTTTATCTAGATTCAATTGCATTCTCTGCGCCCATGATAAAGTCTGAGGATTCTCCACAAAGCTTAGAAATACAGATTGAGCCGCCCGCGTGAGTGCCACATAAAGCAGCCGGTCATTTTCGAGAATCTCCCGCTCTCGCAGCTGAGAAATTTTGGATTTAGAAAAAATATTTCCTTTAAACTTTGAGTCTTCACCAATTGGGATGGAAAAGGCCCACTTCCCATAATCCGTATCCCCAACAAAATCCTGCTGAGCTGTAAGAGATGGGCGCTTGTGCAGAAAAGGCACTATCACATGATTAAACTTAAGCCCCTTAGACGCATGAATCGTCATCAAATTCACTCGCTTGGGCTCTACAGCAGCGACGGCATCGGATTCAGAAGAAGAATCCATTGAGTCCTGCACCATCTCCTTATGAGTAATAAAATCCAAAATATTGAATCCTGGACGGGTTTCCTCTTCCGACAAAATATGTAAAAGCTTAAGAATATTACTCTCTCTTCGCCCAGTGGGATCATAGATTCGGGAAGATCTTAGATAGTCCGTCTCTAAAATAAAACGTGCGAATGCTTGTACAATCCCCTCTTCTTTTCGAACGGATTGATACTCTTTAAGCTGAACCGGCACTTGCTCGTTTTGTACCAGAAAACTATAGAGGGATTTTTCGTTACTCTCCGAAACCCATTCATAAATTTGTTGATCCGTACATTCCACCCAAGGAGATCGCAAGAGTCCCACCAACGAAAAGTCATCATGGGGGTTCACTAAAAACTTTATCAAAAACATGGCATCGATGACCTCTTGTCTTTGATAAAACCCGCTGGCTGCATGCACACGCGTAGGAATGTTATACTCATTTAAAAAAGCTGAGATTTCTTCGAGAGACTTATTCGTGCGGGCCAAAATACAGATTTCTTCAAAACCAACACCTTGGGAATTCAATCTCAAGATTCGATCCGCAATGGCCTTATTTTCATTCTGCTTACTTTCATCTCCGGGTTCTATCAACGCAATTTCAGAGACAATCTTTTTAGGATCTGAAGGGACTTCACGAGGCTGCATCGGATTAAACTGCGTACCAAGATCTTTGAAAAAATCATTAAAAAATTCCAGCAGCTCAGGCTCGGAACGATAATTTTTTCGAAGAGGAGTCGCCTTTCCACCGGAAGAGATGATTTCCTTTTCTTTGAGATCAAATACTTTAGAGTTCGCCCCACGGAAAAGATAAATAGATTGTTGTGGATCCCCCACAACATACATGGGCTTACCTTGAGATAATGCACCAATGAGTTGAACCTGAATTGGGCTGGTATCCTGGAACTCGTCCACCAGCCAATGATCCCAGAGCTCTGAGTAATCCTCCGCTAACTGAGGATAGTCACGCAATGACTTATAGACTAGGAGCTCCAGGTCCACCATTTCAAATTGCCCCAGCAGCTGCTTCTCCTCAATAAAGCGGGGACAAAACTCCATCATTAAATCACGAAATTTAGAATAATAGTTTAAATAGTCAGGCCAAAGCGATGTATTTACCACATCATCTGAAAGGAATGCTTTTGCATCTTTCATAAATGTCTTTAATTGATCATCCAGCTCCGGATCAATTTGGGGATCCTTTTTAGATAGCGACGGCTTTCTACCCAATCGACCAATCTCTTCCTGAGCCACCATGGCTGGGTTTTCTGTTTGCTGCATTAAAGCAGTACCGATTCGATCCAGTCCGCTGCCGTAATCCAGCCATTTTTGGTCCTCGGCTTGGCCTTGGATCGCAGAAGATAAAAACTTAAAACCGCGAGCATATTCACTGAGCTCTGCCCTTAGGGCCGAGCGTAGATCCTCAATTTCCACTGATTGCCCATCGGGACATTGCAACCAGAATTCATAGTAGCGCCGAGAAAGATTCAATAGTTTATCGAAACCAAATTGCTCGAGAAGTTCTCTGTCCAAAACCCCTTCTTCACTTAATGATTTAAGGATTCGTTTGCTCATTTGAACAGAACCTTGCTCTGTGAGAATCTGAAAATCGTTATCGAAACCCATCAGGTGGCCATAGGTTCTAACGAAATTAGCCAACACCCCATGTATTGTCGTAATAAACAGCTGACTTTGAGAAGATACATACTTAATGAGATCGGGCCTCTGCTCTTCGCAAGCCTTCAACACCAAACGCTCCCTCAATTCCTGAGTGGCCTTTCGGGTAAAAGTAGTGACCACAATCTTTGGTAATTGAGAATGCTCTTTGGAGAAGGCATCCGCCAACTCAAACACCTGTTGAGTCAACCATGTGGTCTTACCTGCCCCGGCACCAGCTCTTACTATTTGATCTTTAATCACATTTTCCTCACATCAGATGCTTGGCTCTACAAATGTTTCGCCAATCACAACTATAACAAGTTAATTTATCTTGCGGCTCAGGAGCATATTGCCCCTCTTTAATTTTCTCTACCACTGACTGTACTGTTTCCATTGAGTCTCTATAAAGCTTCTGTTTACCCTCGCTGGTAATGCCTAAACTTCGATTGGGATCCGGAGTTAAGCCATGGCCCACATCATTAACCACAAAACCTTTATCTCTTTGCATGGTTCTTGAAATAAAATAATTGGCACTCACGACTTCCCCCTTCAAGTCTGGAGCCAGTCCTGCCTCCAAAGCTTTAGAATAAAGTGCCATCTGCAGCTGATCATTATTCAGCCAGGAACCATGATTACGCGTTGAGGAGGCGGAAGACTTGTAGTCCACAACACTAAGATGCCCTTCGGAATTTTGATCCACTCGATCCACAAAACCAATGAAAGGGAAGTCCCCTTTCTCCGGATTCAACGTTCCCGTGGCCATATCCCAAAACCCTTTTAAGCAAACCTCTCTGGCAACAGTTTCTGTTTCAGGAAATTGACTGCGCCACTCGGCCTCGAAAGACAAAAAACGTTTAGACAAATCCACATAGGGCTTCAAATACCTTCGAATGGTGGATTCATCTGTCATGTCGTTCTCTTTTAAAACCCGAATGACCAAAGACTCCAACTCATTGTTGTCGCGAGATAACTTTAAAGGTTCTTCTAACAACAACTCGAAAATTCTGTGCATGATCTGTCCACGAGTCATATGATCAATATCCAAATCCAAACTGGGATACTGATTCAGGCCAAACAACTTTCTGGCAGTGAAAATAAACGGACATTTTAAATATCCCTCTAATTGACTCACGGATAAGCGCACCTGCTCTGGCTTTACATTTAAATGAGTACGCGGCTTAATCCCTTGATCATAGGCCACATCAGATTTACTCACATCAAAATCTGATTGTAAGTGATCTAGAAAAGTTTCGCCTGGAACATCAAACTCACCCTCTTCTTTTCCCGAAAAGAGCGCGAGCATGATCCATAGCTTCGAAGGCGCTTCCACAGTGCCGTCAAAGCGGGTCACCGCTGTTGAGAGAATTTTAGTTTTACTTGGATGGTGCAGAATCCATTCTAAATCATACTCGGAGGCGGAACTCTCAGGGAGTTGTAAATTAAACCCTAGCTCTTGCGACAAAGACATCACTTCATTAGGCATCAATTTAGACCCACTACTACCGGTCAAATTAGATTCAATCGCTCCCATAATATAGACATAGTCAGAGGAGAGGTATTCCGCCGAAGTCAAATTTTCACAGTGAACACCGGCTCCCGTGGATTTTTTCACTTTAATTTCCACCTTGGCACACAATTTTTCTAAAAAGTGTAACCACTGACCCACGTCCATTTTTGTGGTTACGGGAACATCGGTGAAAAACTTCTGTAAAACCGCTTCCAATGGAAGCACATCATGCTCGCCAGGGTAAAATGATATGACGGCACCGATGAATTGATCCCGCGTAAACACTCGCGTTTGAATTCGACCGGCTTTAAAGTCTTCAAACACTTTTTCCGCTCTTTGCAGATCGGAAGAATCTAAAATATTAGCAAATAGCTTTTTAAACTTATCATACTTCCATCCGTTACTGCTGAGATCACTGAACCAATGATACTCCAAATCGCTACTATTCAAACTTCCGCCGTTTATTCTCGCAGTCCGCAATCGAATCTCAGACAACCACTTGGATACCCCAACAAACGAATGAGACCGAGCTACGACCGATTTGTTTAAGGGGATATTTTCAGCACGACCATGCACTTGTAAAGACGGCCAGTAATCTTCAATGTTAGGAGCTAAAATAGAAATGTTTTCTGGGTCCACACCGCTCTCTAACCAAATTCGAGTTTGAGCTATGGCGTCCTTAACTTCTGAGAGCTGTGTTGAAAACTTCCGAAGTTGAAGTGATGATTTTAATATTTTTAAGTGATCAAAATCCATAGTCGCCGAAAGTTCATCCAGAGTAAAACCTCTTTGTTTGATCAATCGATAAGGCCATAGGGTTAAACTATGGTTTCGAGCCCAATCCGGGTAGGGCTCAAATACAGTTACATTTATATTCTGCACCTGAGCGATTTGCTGAATCAGTTCCGCTTCCACAGGAGTGAGCTGAGGTCCCAGATCAAAAGTTAAATTGCGATTCCAAACGGGTACGTTATCAAGATCGTTAAGTAGTAAAAGAGGAGCCCATTCAACGAGTGCCCAGTTTTTACCATTCAGTTTCCCCCAAACCTCTCGGCACATTTCGTACCAATGCCCCCACCGGACATAACTTTTAGAATGGCTTTTAAACCATTCACTCATCAGCTCGCTACCATTACTTGAGTTAATAATAGGCAATAGATAATTAAGGTATTCAACCAACGATCGAGCCGCTCCAGGAGCACGGGCCCAGGCCTGCTGATACCCTAAAAGATACTCTTGCATATAGGTCACTAAAAAGTCCCGGGTCACCCATCGCACATCAGGCCTATGTTGTTGATACCATTTTTGCCAAAGTTCACTGGCTCGAAGTACTGTCATCTCCTCCAACAGAGGATCTTTCATCAGCAACTTTTTTTGAATTTCGAACTTAGATTTTAAATCTGAAACCACCCAAGTGTCTTGACCCCGATGGAGTTGCTCGCAAGCTTCTACTTTTTCTGAAATACCATGTACGGTTTGAATATCTAGCATGGCTAGAGAGTAATAGAGTCTCAACCAAAGATATAGTTTTAACGCACTATCTTCTCTGCTTCAATTTACGCTGACGACGTTTAGCGCCTACTCCATCAGCACCGTCCCCGTCACTGAAAACACCAAATCCACCCACTCCAATTTCAAAAAGGATGGACATGATATATCGACGGTCTTCTTTTTGACCGGGAAAGTCGCCTAACTCTACACCATAGGTTGCCAAATCAATTTGCATTAACCCCATATCAAGGCCAGCCCCTAGCGTGTAATACCCCTGATGGAAGCCTGCTCTAAAATCAAAAAATGGCATGGTGAACTCAGCCCCTAGATATATTTTTTTGGCTAATTGAGTGTCCGGATCATTCAATTTTCTCATCTCAAGGGATCCTGTGAACGTAAAAACAGCGGCATCCACCTCAATGGCTCCGGCAGCGATCATATCTTCTTCATCTGGAGCTAAGGTGGAGGTTGATGAAGTCACAAAAGACGTTTGCCCCACATTCTTCCACACAAAGGCAAAGGTAGGAGTTATCCCTACTGAAGGGGCGGTAAAGTTAACACCGATATCTAAACTATACCCGGTTCCCGTGTTTTCAATGGCGCTGGTCAAATCTGCTGAATCCAAATTTCCCAGAATATCTCCACTGATCGTGGTATTTCCACCTTGTCGCTGGATGCGCTTAACGGCGATTCCTGTGTACATCACCTTAGGAATGAGTGGAAACGCAAAACCCACCGCGATACCTTGATCATTGGCGTAGTTCACATCGAATTCGGGATAGACTGGGTTAGACAAAGATAGACTACCATTCACGTTATAGTAGTACATGGCTCCAAAGTAAGGTGCCACCAAAGAGGACTTTGCCCCTCCAGCAAAGAATACCGGCTCTCCATAAAGATCACTCAATGTTCCAGCAAGTCCCGAATCGGTTTGTAAGTCCCCCAGAGTTGCTAGAGTATCCACATTACTAATTCCCACTCTCGGATCTGCAATGGTCCAATACACTCCATCCACACGACTCAATCCTGCGGGATTGTAAAACAGTGCATCGCCATTGGCCACTAATGCGGTAAAGGCCCCACCCATCCCTAAAGCGCGAACATTAGTCTCCAAATCATATTGGGAGGCCTCTGCACTTATAGAAAATAGCGCTAAAAAAACTAATACTTTGTTTCTCAAACTCAACATAACTTCCTAAGGACAAACACAGGGAAGACCGGAATCAATACCATCTACACAGCCATTCGCACCCAACCCTAAATCTCTAGCTTCGGTCACAATGGACCGGATTCCCTGTTCCTGGTTCGCGTTCACATCTGTGATCACTTTTGAATTACAAAAATTAAAATTGGTATTTACGGTATCGATCAATGTGCATAAAGCGTTGATGCCTGACAACTGGTCGCCCCCCACATCGGAACTACCAATATTACCTAAACCATCCAGCATATTCGCCAATCCAGTTGCCATATGCTGTGCTTCGGTTTGTGGTAGATCCCCACTGTCACAGGGATCAAAGCCACCATCAGTAGAACCATCGTCATCCGTGTCTGCGTATAAACTCAAGATAGTTCCCATCTTCGTCCAAGCGATGTAGGCCATCAGCAGATTCTCCTGTGTGGTTCGATTCGAACCATCGTTGTCGATACCTAAAATTGTAGACTCAGCATTAATACAAGCGGTCACCTCTGTGGAAGTGGCACCGGGAAAAGCACCCATTAAAGTCACCAAAAGAGTGTTGGATCCAATACCGGTGATGTCCTCAGACAGTCCCAAGAAATCCAAACCACATTGTCCGGCATAGATTTTCGCAAGCAATACCTGATTATCCCGAGTGGCTTGATCGGTGGCGGATAGGGTTTGAAATGAAGCTAAGGCCGAGTCATAATCCTGATCATTAATATGCTCTTCCACATCTGCAATGATGGCTTCTGCCGAATCCGTATCCGCAAAGTCCTCCAATATGTTGGAGCTGCAGCTCAACGACCCGAAGGCAAAGAATAAAAGAATAAGTCTGATAACTAATGAAAGATTCATGTCATCCTCCACCTCTAAGTTTACCTTAAAGGCAGTGACCTTGAGCAGGAACTAAACAGAATCAATACCCGGATCTATACTAAAATCGGTAGGCAAACTTAAAGGCGTATCGACGATCCTCTAAAGATTCGCCATCTCTACCCACATCCTCGCCGTAAGTCGCAAGCTGAATCTGATAGTTACCAGCGGCGAACTCAAGACCCGCTGTCCAAAAGCGCTGATTGTAACCACCTCGCAAAAAGAAGGAATCGTAGAAGTTAAACTCAAAACCAGCATGGTAAAGGCGAGTGGCATCGTCATAGTCTGCCAAATTCAGAACGTCCCTCGCCTCAATGGCCCAGGTCGACCTCACACCCTTTCCGACAATGGGAAAAATAGACAGCCCCACATCCACCGACTGTGCTACATTTTCCGCCCGAGTGTTTGTACTATTGAACAATCCGTCCTGAAAATCGTAACGGGTCCCACCCGCATCTCGCACCACCGCAGCTAAAGTGGGTAACATCTTCCAGGGAGCGGTTAGAATGATCCCCACGTCCGAAGCAATCCCTAAACCTTCTGATCCATCGGTGGCTAAGTCCAATCCAGTTGTGGTGCTTGGGTAAGTCGCATCCAATTCGGTTCGGTTATTGACACGGGCATTGAAGCCGATTTTCAACTTTCCATCAAAGAACCTAAAGTTGTAGCCAATCACAAATGCAATATCGTTAAGATACTGAACTCTATATTCCGTTTCATCTTCTGAAAGACTCGCGCTCAATTCGTACTTTGCAAAAACTCCCACTCCAAAATTAGGTACTACCACCGAGGGGAACAGTTGAAGCCTATTATACAAATAAGAGTCGGGGCTCTCTAAGAGTTTATCCAGTGCCCCTTGTATGTTAAAGCCCTGGCCCAGATCAGCACCGACAACAGATTCATATCCGGTGCTCACATCTAGCTCTGGATCCACCACCGTGAAAAACGCATTTCTCAATTTGCCTAATGCCGCTGGATTTTGCACCAATGCGGTTTCATCATTGACTGTCGCGACGGTGACTCCACCCATACCGAGAGCTCGAATTCCATTGTAGAATTCCATACGCTCCTGGGCCTTTACATGAACTTCTAGGCTGAAAGCTAAAATAAAAAATAGAAATCTCATCATTTGACCATCCTTGGTTCAATGTAGAGATCGGCGTTCCGACGGATCAATTTGAGATACAGTTCAGAAAACTAGACGGCTTTTTAGTCCTTCGTCCAGACCTTCTAAAGAACCCTAATGATTAGCGTTTTATTAGGTCGATCTCATTTTAGAACGTCGATCTCCTGCTCACTTCCGCGCAGTTCATCAATTTTTCAAACTTAGATGAAATCTATAACTTTCTGAATCGGCACGCCTATTGCCCTATATAGTTTTAAGGATTTTACGGGGATACAAATGTATAGACTAAAAGTTCAACAATTCACTTACTTGATTGGCCTACCACTTCTACTTGTTGGTTGGCAAAATTGTTCCGATGTTGAGTTTTCACAGGAAGCGCTCACATCTTTGGATTGCACCCAGTTAGATGTAGACGGATGTGGTGGCCAAGCACCTATAGAAGGAGAAAGCAAGACAGCCACTTTTTCTCAACCGGCAGCCCGCAGCGTGGATCAAAAGTTAGATATTTTGGTAGTTACTGATACCAGTGGATCTATGAACGCTGAACGATCAGCATTAGCCGAAGGAGTTAAGGGCTTTATTAGTGATCGATTTACAGATATCCGATTTGCCGTTTTATTAGCTCATGTAGAAAGTAACCATTCCGGAATGCCTTATAAACGCTCCGGTGAAAGCATATTAAGCACTGAGCAATATGATTTATCCACTAGCGAAGGTCTTGAAGGCTTTCAAAGTCAGGTGCGCGATCGACTCAACAATGTCGCAGAAGAAGGAGTTAGTGATGGTGGTGAAGCAGGTCTCTACTCTCTCTACCGCAGCATGCTTCCGAATCAGTACGCGGAATGGAGACGGCTGGGGTTTTATCGTGATGATGCCGCCCTTGCTGTAATATTTCTCTCTGATGAAAATGACATCTGCTCTTATCAGCACTTTCCAGCAGGAGTGCAGAGAGTTCCAGATAACCAAGAAGTGGTGGCCTATTTTGAACATTGTGCTGACGACCAAGAGAATAGAGTCATTAGCCCTAGTTCGATATTATCCGAACTAAAAGCCATCAAAGGAGACCGCCCTATTCTTATGAACGGAGCTCTTTATGTAGACAGAACAATCACTCCTAGCTCCGGAGAAAACGAAGTGGGTTATGGCTATCTGGAATTGATTGGCCTAGCGAATGGCATAGCAGAAGATACCGTCCACAGCAGTGATCAAATTAAACAACATGCCGTAGAATTAGCACCTGAGTTCAGCAATGAAAACATCTCCCAAAAAATCACCGACGGCCTGTCTGTGATTGGCCAACAAGTGAAAGAGGAGATCGAACTCAGAACTCGATTTACATTGCACCTTAGAGACAACGAAACTTATGTGCCCGGTAGCGCTGTGGTAAAGGTAGATGGCGTGATCGTGCCAAACACCACGGTTACGGCAGATGAAGGCACTTATGTGGATGTAATTATCGATAGAAGTGTCGCCGGGGGAGCACTTTCAAATATTCAGATTGATTATCAAGTAGGAATTGCGGCTGGTTCAGAAAAACCAGCCCTAGCAAAATTGAATCAGTAAAGATTAATCATTAAATGCGGCCATTAAGGCATCAACCAAGGTAGAGGCGTTGATCGATCCATCCGCATTGGTATTGGCATCGATAACTCCGTTAATCTCTTGGCAAGATTCCGAGTCACCCTCTTCTCCGCAATAATCATCAGCAACACTCACTGCTGCATTGGCGATAGCGGTCTCTTGTGCTGCAGAACAGCTGGATGCGCAAGAGTTTAAAAGCGAAGTGATCGTCGATGCGTTAGGATTAGATGGACAAACACCGCCACAAATGGCCGTCCCCATCACCATAAATCCAGCAATTCCGATCAATCCCTGGTTTCCAGAAGCATCACATAGTTCTTGCGCTTCCACCGCCTGATCAACAGTACCATTGTAGGAAAGCGATAAGATCAGTCCCCCCTGACCGTTGGCCGTATCATCTTCCGCTTTAAAGGATTCAATGATTTGATTGGTGGTTAGTCCGCCTTGCATCAGAGCAATGGAACATCTCAGAGTTTGAGCTTCCGAAGAACTGGCACTCCCCAATTTATCCGCACAAGCTTGTAGTAATGCTGTATTGGACTCTTCTGCCGCCGTTAAATCATTCAGACATTTTTGTGCAGCAAAAACATCCGCATTTTCTGTTGTCTCAGAACAATTAACCAAAAACCCTAAGCTACTAACCACTAGAGCTGTTAAAAGGAGTCTTAATTTATTCATAATTGACCTCATCATTCTCATTAATATTTTATTTCTTAAATTCATTCATTTCCATAGGGAACTTCAAATCGCACAGAGTCGCTTTTACTGTTAAAAATCGAGACTCATTTCGATGAGAAAGCGACGATCTTCAACAGGATCGTCTGTAGTTCCCACTTCCTCTCCATAAGTAGCGAGATCCAACTGGAACACCCCAAACTTCATACCCACTCCGGCAGAAACATAGGTCTGATGCAGGCCAATCGCCCAATGACCTTTCCACCAGCTATACATTTCCCAAAACACTTCAGCACCTATATGAAGCCCTTTTGAAAAACTCCAGTTTTCGTGCAACATATTTTTCAAATCCACATTTAACCTTGGATCCAAAACCCAGAAATTGGGTAGATCCCAAGTACTCCCCAAATCTAATCGTCTTTGTAGCTTAGGTGGCTCAAGGTCCCCATCGCCAATAAGACCTAAATTAGTTGTAAACCCATAGTCCAACAAGTTACGCATAACTACGGCAAAAGTCGGCTCTGCCACCTTCAAAAAGCTATACCACTTTCCCGACTCAATTTTAGGCGTGTAAAGCAAACCTAAATCAAAATCAAAAGTCATGCCTTCGGCAGCCGCATCTTCACTGAAGTAATCCGGGTCATTGGCTGCTAAATCGGCGGCGATGATGGATTGACCAAAAAACACCCGATTGATGGCTTTACCCGTCACGCCCACAGAAAGTTGTCCATCCCATCCAAACCATTTATTCAGCCAATCCACATCTCTGGCCCAACCGTAAGCAATCGTGGTGTCTTGATAAACGCTAATATTAAGTGCTGGACCGGCTTGGCGATTTACATTTAGATCCACCGTGGTATCCAAAGGCATGATGGCAATTCCCCAATTAGGTCTCGCCCAAAATCCACCGAGTCTTGGAAAATGCAAGTTGAAGTTTTCTCCGTACTTACTCTCAAGAAGTGCCGTTAAGTTATCAATTTGCTCATCCTCAGTGCCTTCATCAGAAACTTGTGAGATATCATCAGCAAAACCAAGAAAAGAGTCCGAAAACCCACCACCTAGTAGCATTCGCACAACACCATCTTTCCTTCTGGCAAGCGCTGCTGGGTTAATCAAAATCGCACTATGATCATTAGCTACGGCCGTAAAGGCACCACCCATTCCCATGGCTCGAACACTTCGATAGGATTCGTGGATTGATAGGTCCAAGGGGGCTTTGGCGATTTCCCCGTAGGAAGAAACAGTAAACGTTAATCCAATCAACGCCAACATAATCTTATGCATGAGTTTATCCTTTCCAACTCTCAATCAAATTAAAGGTTTTCTGTCGCCAGAAATTAAGTGATAATTAAAAAATGAGAGTGATTCATTCATCTGTATTTGTCGTTTTAGTCTTTACTTGTTTGCCATCGATGGCAAGACCTCATTTACATTCACCTGACCCAAGTATTGAACAGGTAGAAAATCCAAATAAAGACATTAAACATCCTTTACAAAATGAAGACGTATCCATCACTCCATTTAAAGAACCACCGACGGAAGTAGTGGAAAGAGAATTCTATCCTTACAGACAAAGCCTCACTCCACGTATTGGTTTTCTGGTAGACAGCACTGAATTGAGGAGACTTAGATACTCGCTGGGAGTTTCTTATATGTTTCCCAGCTATGACAACCCATTCATTGAAGCTGGTGTGGATGTAACATCAAACTCTTTAGGTTTTGTTCACGTCACGCGTAGACACATTTTTAACCAGCATCATTACTTTCGTCCATTCTATAAATACGGAATCGCCCATCTTGTAGACCCAGATAAAGAGCTAGGTAGCTTTGTTTCCATAGAAAATTACTACCTTCGTATTACTGGTGGAATAGAAGATGTATTAGAGAAACCTAAAAGCATCCGACTGGAACTCGAGCTTTCATTGGGCACTACCAACGCCTACATCAATCTAATTGTTGGTTGGTCTTATGGATTTTAATGTATAGGTTTAATTAAAGCTTTGAATCCACTTTTCGGATTCTTTCTCGAGATCTTCTAAAGATCCCTCATTGCTAATCACATAATCGGCGAGCTTTACTTTTTCCGTCAATGGGATCTGGTGAGACATTCTGCTTATAACCTCTTTTCGACTCAATCCATTTCTCTCCATCACGCGCTGAATCTGGGTTTCCTCGGAGCAATAAACCACCACAACGGCATCAAAATACTTTTGCATGGATTTTTCATAAAGCAGCGGCACATCGTAAATAGCCAATTTATACTGACCATTTTCCAATAATTCTTTCTTTCTAATTTCCGCCATCTCACGAACTGCGGGATGTAAGATGTTTTCTAGACGGGTCAATTCTTCAGTATTTCCAAAAACAACCGCACCTAATTTTTTACGATCGATTTGGCCGGAGCTGTCTAAAATTTTATTGCCGAAAAGTTCCACCACTTGATCATAGGTCTGACGGCCGGGTTGAAGAGCAAGATGCGCTAATTCATCTGCATTTATAACAGGTATCCGTTTAGAATTTAAAATTCCAGCGAATGTGGATTTACCCGACCCAATTCCTCCCGTTAATCCTATCCATTGCATAGTTTGACCCTTAAACGATGATTAAATCCTGACAAAAAATTTATCAGCCTCCCCCAGCTTAACTCAACACCTCATCTCTTGTCATACTGGGATTTCGTAAACGTATCGTCTCAGCAAAGTTTTTAGTCTGCTAATGAAAGCAGTTAAGTTTCTCTTGATTTTCACTTATTATAAACTCTTAGATTTAAATCGGGGCAGAAAATGGGTTTTGATAACAATAACGATTATGACTTCTCCAATCCGCATAAAATCTTAGATGGATATGAATCTCTTGAAAGGCATCATCTCGCAAAAGAAGATCTTCGCCATGCACAATTAGACTTGATACCCGTTTCAAAAAATGACCGGGTACTTGATATTGGGATTGGTCCGGGATTCTATTTGCCGCATTGGTTGAAGTCTACGACTGATAAGAATGTCACTTTTGATCTCTTCGATATTTCAGAAGAAGCCTTGGCTATTGCAATAAATAAAGTGGAAAACAGCCCTAGAGTGAACCCCATTGTTGGTGACTTCAGCAGACTCTCTACTTATCGGAAAAGATTTAGATTCCATTGTTATAAAAGCCGGATTGCAGGTCGAAAACTTTTATCCTTTTATTGTAGAATTCAATGGCCCCATTATAGGAAGCCAAAGGCTGTATCTGGAGCGACTTCATAATTCTTGGTATGTTGATGACGCTCTTGGTATTTTATCCGAAAGCGACATTACTCAATGGAAACAACACTTCAGCTCATCTCACGTGGATAACGTGTTTGACTCAAAAAGCACCCTCTACATAGAAGCTGAGTTTATGGTTATCGCCCGACGACCAGAATAAATAAATTGCTTCAATATGAGACATCGCTAGACCAACGACATGACCACGAGGACTAAAGTCGTGGTGCCCCCTATCGCCATCGATAACCTCCTGTATTTTCTCAGGTTTCCAAATCATTTTACTTCTCAATCCATCGAAATAGCCCAAACGCAACGGCAGGATTGCCGTTCGAGCCAGCCGTTCCTCTTAAATATGCGGAAAGCCTAACGAAATTGAATTAGGAATCCGATAAATCAGGTAGTTAGAAAGGTCTAATAGTGTCTTCGTTTAAGCCAGAAAAATTTGGAAAATACATTCTTCTTGAGAAATTAGCTCAAGGTGGAATGGCTGAAATTTTTCTAGCTCGAGCTCCAGGCGCTGGTGGCATCTCTAAGTTCGTCGCCATCAAAAGAATCTTACCCCAGTATTCGGATAATCAAGATTTTATTCGAATGTTTAAAGACGAAGCAAAGATTGTTGTAAACCTCTCCCACTCTAACATTGTGAGTGTGAATGAGTTTGGCGTAGTTAAGAGTCTCTTTTTCCTAGTTATGGATTTTGTTCCCGGCAGAAACATGCGGCAAATCCTCAACAAGATGGCAAAGAAAGATACCCATTTTTCTGTTGAACAAATTGTATATATTGTAAATGAGGTCGCTGCCGGATTGGACCATGCTCACCGGTGCTTGGACGAAGTCACAGGTAAACCTTTGAACATCACGCATAGAGATATGAGCCCACAGAACGTAATGGTCAGTTTCGAAGGTGAAATCAAGGTTGTTGATTTTGGTATTGCTAAGGCCGAGAGCCAAATAGAGAGCACTCGTGCAGGAACGCTAAAAGGTAAATTTGGCTATATGAGTCCTGAACAGGCTGAAGGACAAACCGTTGACCTGCGTACAGATATTTTCTCACTGGGAATTGTGTTGTGGGAAATGTTAGCCAATGAACGCCTATTCATTGCGAATAACGAGATCAATACCTTAAGGAAAATTAGAGACTGTCAGGTTCCTTCACTAAAAAAGTTTAACCCAAATATACATCCAGAACTTGAACGCATTGTCATGAAGTCTCTAGCACGTGACCGTAATATGCGATATCAAACCGCTGCAGCCATGCATCGAGACCTCAATAGGTTTTTAAATCGACACTACCCTGATTTTTCACCTCAGGACTTTGCTGTCACTGTAAAGACACTCTTTGCTGATGAGATTCTACAAAGTCGAAAGCGAATGCAGGAATACGCAAAACTACCGGTTACAAACGCCTATGAAGATGACCAGACTCTTCGCAAAGAAATGGTTGGCAACTCCGCAGCTGGCAGCTACGGCCAAAATGATATTGAAGACAGTAATCCTAGTGGAGAACTCCATCCTCAAATAAAAATTGATCTCAACCAAAAAGCTGGCTCACCTCTGGATTTCTCTAAATTGGGGGATAAACTAGATCGAGGAGACGGAATTCAAGACCACATGGTTAAGAATCATACCCTCAACAATGATGATGAAGACAGCGACCAGCCCACGCAAATACGCCAAAATGTTAACGTTGATCTCAATTTTGAAACTGCGGAAGATCAAGCAAAAAGCCTAGCTGCGAATATGTCATCTTCGGAAACCAATCCGAATACCTTCAACAAACCCGCCTCTTCTAAAATTGTAAATATTCAAAACGAAGAACCTGCGGCCTTTAAACCTATGTTTATTGGTACCTTTGTAATGCTCGCTATTGCTGGTGCATTGCTATTTATTGAGTCACCAAAAACACCTCAGGGAACAGCCATTAATACTTCGTTAGAAACCAGTGCTCCTGTCATTGTAAAATGCACTCCCGGAATCGATAAGGACTGTAAAGCACCAGAAAAAACCGCTGTTACAAACAGCGATCCCGATCAACTGGACTGCGAAAATCCAATGGGCCATGAAGAAACTCTTCTATGTAAAGAGGCTCTAGATAAGCGTAACTTAGAAATGACTACAATCATGGTTCAAAGTCGCCCTTCTGGTGCGAAGATCGTTCTCAATGGCATTGATACCACATTGATCACCCCGTCTAGCGTGAAGGTTCCAAGGCACATACCTTTTGATATAGAACTCCGAAAAAAGGGGTTCATTGAATATGAAGAAGTGGCCCTAAAATTTGATGATTTGGAGAGTAAAAAACTCACAGGCGTCCTCCAGGAGGCTCAGGTGGGTTTTGTTAATATTGATGTAATTCCTCCCCAAAATGTTCGAGTTTACGTCAACGGCAAGCTGATTGATTCTGTTAGGCTGCCAATTAAAAAGTATCACGTCCCTGCAAACCAATCGATCAAGATTGAGGCTGTAAATCCTATAAAAGGTATAAAGACACACCAGTTTGTAAGGCTAAAAAATAAACAAACTGAGTTCGTAAGTTTGAAACTCTCGAGTAAATCCCGTAAAACCAAGCGTCGCGGTAACTAGGACCTCATTGGCATTCAATTTCCAGTAGGCCCTATTATTTAACAGTAACAAAGGGGACCCGCTATGCAAAATCCATTGGTTTGGAAGTTAATCGATATCGAGCAGAGACCAGAATCACCCTGCGCCTTCAAGTTCAAGAAGGACAAGGTCTGGGTTGAGAAAACCTGGAAAGACTTTAAAACTGATGTGCGCAAAATGGCATCACTCCTTAAAGATTTCAATGTTCAAACTGGTGATCGAGTGGCTATTTTAGCTAACTCTAGATACGAGTGGACGGTCGTAGACTTTGCTGGCCAATCCATCGGAGCAGTGATTGTTCCCGTCTATCAAAGTTCTAAATATGACGAATTGGAATACATTTTAAATCACAGCGAAGCCAAGGTGCTTTTTTTAGATAATCTAAAACAATATAAAAAATGGGAGAAAGCCCGGCCACAGTGCAAAACAGTTGAACGGGTGATGAGTTTTGACGAAATTAAAATTCATCCAGAAACTAGTATTCAAAAAGCTTCAGAGTCCAGCTCACTGATGAGCGAAAAGGAGTTTATCGAGTCCATTAAAAAAAGAACCCTGGATGAAAACGCCACCATTATCTACACTTCTGGGACTACAGGTCTTCCCAAGGGTGTTCTCTTTACCCACACCCAAATCACATTTGAAGCTGAAAAAACCTACGGTATTATGCCAGTAAGTCCCGAGGACAGCAGCCTTTGCTTCCTACCTTTCGCTCACGTTCTGGGCCGCTTGGAAAGCTGGGCGCATGTGCTCGTTGGCTTTACTCTCGTATATGCTGAAACCATTGAAAAAGTGGCTGACAATATAAAAGAGATTAAACCCACAATTCTAATGTCTGTCCCACGTATTTACGAAAAAATCTATGGCAAGCTTGAAGAGCTGATGGGGCAAAAGTCCGTCACTAAAAAGTTTTTTGAATGGGGTAAAAAGTGCGCCAAAATTAAAGCTGACTCCATTCAAAATATCAACACACCCACTACTCTCCAATCCATTGAATTGAAACTTTTTGATCTTGGATTTGCAAAACTCGTAAGAGGAGTATTAGGTGGCCGACTGAAGTTCGCAATTTCCGGAGGCGCTCCACTCAGTAAAGAGCTTGCGGAGTTTTTTCTAGGTTGTGGGGTAACTGTTCTCGAAGGCTATGGACTTACTGAAACTACTGGAGCTCTATTTTTCAACCATCCCGACAATTTAAAACTGGGCACGGTGGGACTTCCTATAGAAGGTGCTGATATTAAGATTGCCGCCGATGGAGAAATTCTTGCGAAAAGTAAAAATGTGATGAAGGAATACTACAAGGATCCCGAAGCCACTGCAGCAGCTATGGTCGACGGATACTTTGCCACTGGCGACATCGGCAATATCGATGAAGACGGATTTCTTACTATCACGGATCGAAAAAAAGACCTTATCAAGACTGCCGGCGGGAAATATGTAGCTCCGCAAAAACTAGAGAATCTAATAAAACTTCACCCACTGGTTTCAAATGTTCTTATTCATGGTGACCGGAAAAAATATGTGGTTGCATTAGTGACTGTTGAAAAGGCCGCTGTAAAAAACTTTAGTGAACGCAATGGTGAGGACACAAAACAAGCTATCAATAGCCCCGATCAATCCGGCATTGTCGTTGAATCCATTAAAGTTCATATGCGAAAAGTAAATAGAGACCTGGCAAGCTATGAAACCGTAAAGAAATATAAAATCCTCAGCAATGACTTTACTATTGAGTCTGGTGAACTCACACCCAGCCTTAAGGTTAAAAGAAAGTTTTGCGACAAAAAATATGAGCTTGAGATCAACTCACTCTACGACTCTTAATACTTTATCGACCCGTTAGCCAAGGTCGATATAAAACCGAAAACCAATACCAATATAGAAGCCTCCAAGATTCACCTGTCGGTTGGAGGCGCCCCCATTAATTTTAACTCTGTCACCAGAACTATGGGTGAGGTCACCTTCGGCTAAATTATACCCATCGCCTTTGTAGCGCAGATCCAATCCTTCCATAAATCGATAACCCAGATCTAATGTAAACGTCGTCGTATCTAAGGCGTGAATCTCATAACCCGCTCCCAACTCATAAGTAAAGAACGTGGATTCCACTTTTTCAGTAAATGTGGCTGGAATTCCCGAGTATGTCGACTGACCTGTTGCAGTCATTGTATAGGCATTGTCCATACTTAATGAAGACCAACCAATCCCCCCAAAAACATACCACTTGCTCATATCGCCACCCCCAAGGTTGTATTGAAATACAACACTGGGATTGAAAACAAAAAGATCCGAAGTCACATCTAACAGCTTTTGGCCCGAAGAGTTATTACCTTCAGCTTCCACTTGACGAGCTTGAACAACTTGAGCCGCCACCTTCATGGTCACACGATTGCGAATGTTAGTTATGAATCCCAACTCTATAGTTTGAGTGAAAGGCACAACATCAGAAGAAGAAAACTCAGTGCTAGCTCCACTGCTTTCGGTAAAGGCTTTACCTTCTAACAAAGTGGCATCACCAAACCCTCCTCCAAAATAGGTAGCAAAGGTTTCACTTTGAAAATTGAAAACCCGAGCTTGGGCGGAGACCCCAAACACAACAATAAAAACTAGAAGAAAACGATTCATTGATCACCTTACTGGAATTAGATCGAAAACCAATCGACTGGATTTGGCTCCGGCTTTCATTTTAAACACTTCCACTTCCACAGGATGCTTAAGTTGAACAGAAAAAGTCATCCCACCCTCGACAGTGTCATAAATCATAGAAACCGATTGAACATACGGTGAAGCGGACAAAATATTTCTCAATTGCTCTTCTTTCAGTTGCGACCTATGAACCTGGTAAAGATCAATATCGATACGCGCTGGATCCTCCGACACACCCACGTGAAAATAGGGTACATCCCCTTTATTGGGTTTCAAATAAATATCACCGATTTCCATTATCCAACGATCCCTACGTGTTTTCTTACTCACTTTTCGGCGTAAATCCATGAGTGAAAAACCCTTACCCGTACTGCCTCCGCTAAACACGCCCTCTTTCACATACAGGCCTTGCTTTTTAAATGAAGGCGTATACTTGGGAATAGCACTCCAACTGAGGCTCCCGTAAACTAAAACAATTCCGACAAATATTGAGGTTAAGACTTTGTTTTTCATAGTAAAATTATAGACATAGATCGATGGAATGGTCTAATTGCCACCCCCACCTTTGCCGCACCGCTATCCAGTAAATACTTCAGGGTTGTATATCCCCTAAACACCTAAAATCACTCAGCTTAAAAGCCATCGATACATCACAATGGCATGTTTATTGTAATTAAAAGGCATTTGAGGTGAAACAAGGAGTTAACGCATGATTCGCCAGGGTATTTTATTTTGTTTTTTAGGCCTGTCCTTTTTGCTTACGGCCTGTGATGACGGTGGCTCGAGCAGCAGCCGTGATCGTTATGCAAACACTTACAATCCTTACTACAATCAATCTTGGATGACCTCTCCCCAAGGCTCCAATTGTGTTTACCAAAACGGACGCTACCAAGAGGTCTTTTTAAATGGATACAACACCGGTTCCGTCTACAACTATAGGAACAGTTTTGACCCCTTTAATCCCTATTTACCCAATGGCAGCTATAACACTCACTACAGAGATCCTTATTATGCCAACAGCGGATGTAGTGACATGAACCGCCTTATCCAAACCCAAGGCTTCTACGCTTTCCAGGGTGACTTTCGAGTGAACATTAATGGGGGATGCCCTTACGGGACTCAGCCCGCGGGATTTAGCTGGGGTATGGTTTGTGTGAGTGCTAGCTGGGGTGTAAACGTAAATACATCTGCCGCCCGATACAATGGGAATCGCGGCCAACAGTGTAATGTCATTACCGACCGTCATTGTGACTGCCGCCCGATTACAGCTCACTTAGGCACCAACCCCTCTCAAGCCGGCATTTGCTGGAACTAAACCTTACCTAAAAAACGTAACAGCTTAGTGACTCTCGACGATCCTAACTCTCGAGAATCACTAGCGATCTGATGAAAAAATAACATCCCCTCGTTATTTATCTAATAACAATTTCAATCTCTCAGTATCTCATTCCTCTTTCTCTCAAATCTGACTATTTGATAAGCATCGCAAAATAAAAACCCCCCATTTCAAGGAGAAATACTTTGAGTAAAAAACTATTAATACTTGCCCTATCTTTAGGTTTTGCTGGATGCGCTTCGTACAGCGTAAGTAAGCAATTAGAAGAAATTTTATCTGTTCCTGTTGTACTGGATACTGATGCGGAAAGAATCATTAACTCTTCTCGCTACTCTTCTGGCTGCGTGGCTCGCCAGGCAAGCATCATTCGGTCTTACTTTGAAGACCTTGCACAAAACCCAGGTGCTTTAAGTGAACTGAACACTAAAATTGTGAACCGCGGTGTGAGCAAAATTTATATCTCTACCAGCTACCCTGCAGACTACGCTTCTTGGGTTGTTCGCAAAGTGGAAGTTTGGAGAGGTAAAGAAGACTCTACAAACATTGGTACCATTAAAATGACAAAAGAAGTTTCTGAGGAAGCGGCTGACAACCAAATGATCCCTGCTGCAAGTGACCTCATTTCTGAAATCCCTGCACCCCCAGTACATCGTCTAGAAGTGAACGAAAACAATGTTCTTGAAGTGGAGCTTCTAGCTAACACTAGCTATGTGAAATACTTTAGCGTTTACGTAGACGTAACCACTGTAGAAGGCCTTCAATTGAGCCAAAGTTTAAATACAGTAGAAGACGTTAGAAGCTTCTTGAACAGCGGTTATTCGGACCAAGTCACAATTGAAATGCAGGGTGGCGGCGCTTATAGCGGGAGCTACGGCCACATTTGCCCTCCTTTACAGGAAAAAACTGATATTGCATCTGCTATAGATCGCGCATTAAGATAACTTTCAAATCATTGACACTCTGGACCTGGGCAATAAATGCTTAGGTCCATTGTCGATGCCTCCCCGTCTTTATATTCAAATCTTAAGGTTCCCTTTACAATAAAAGTCATTGAGAAAGGGATTCCCATTGCCTTCGCAAAGAGAAACTAAAAAGAAGTATTTTTACCTGACCTCAACAATCGAGAAATCGAGAGTACGAGTGTCCCAAGGATCCGTTTACGGTATGTTCTTAGGTGGAATTGGCTTTATGCTGTTTGGTTTTATTGGTTCTATGGCAATGGACTACCAAGATCAAATTTTAGGTTTAAGTTTTCTCGCTTGCTCCCTATTTTGTGGATACATTTTCTTTTTTCAGCTTTTCTGTTTTGTAATGAATAAGCCGGCAGACGTTTGGGTGGCCTCCGAAAATGGTTTTCAGTTGGATCAAGGGTTTTCCTGGGTGCTCCCGAGTCAGTTTGAGTGGAATCAGTTTAAACGGGGTGTTTTTGCAGACACCCTTTTACTGGATGGCCTCGATCAACCCCAACGCACCTGGAATCAACTTATTCTTTACTTCGACAACTTTGAGTTGACCGGACTGTGGCGATTTTTAGCTCTCGGTGACCAGACCATCATGCAACTGCCTGAGGGCTTAGCCATCGTTGTCACCTACCCACGAAAAGATAAAGCTCTGATAATGGAAAAAATCACTTCTCTGTCTGCAAACCAATTGGAAATCCAAGACATCTCAATTCTTGATCTGACCCAAGAGGGTTTTCCCCCCGCTCCCCACCGTAATGCCGGTTAAACCTGGAACAAATTTCATCTGACGCACTCGACCAGAAAGGGCCTCTTTGAGGGCCCTATGCTACTGTGTCTCTATGAAAAATACAGATATACAAAACAACCCATTGATAGCCGATTCGCCCCTTCAACATCATGCTGTTCCGTTTGATAAAATTCAGCCAGAACACTATTTACCCGCCTTGGATTGGGCCATAGCTAAAGCCCAACAGCGCATTGAGATCATCAAAACCAGCGCTGAACCAGCCACGTTCGAAAATACGGTTCTGGCCTTAGAAACGGCATCTGATGAGGTGGATTACGTATCTACTGTTTTCTATAATCTGCATAGCGCACATGCGACTGAGGAAGTTCAAGCATTAGCTAAAGAGGTTGGTCCTAAACTCAGCGAATTCTCTAGTGACATCTCTTTAAACCCAGAACTTTTTGCACGAGTGAAAGCCGTTTATGATCAAAAGAATTCTTTAAAATTAAATGCCGAGCAAACCCGACTTCTCGAAGACTCTTATGAAGGATTCACTCGCAACGGAGCCCTGCTCCCTGAAGATAAAAAAGAGCAGCTGAGACAAATTGATAAAGAGATGAGTGTTATCACTCCAGCCTTTTCAGAAAATGTACTCAAAGCCACAAATGCTTTTGAACTTTGGATTTCAGATGAAAAAGACTTAGATGGTCTTCCAGAGTCTGCCATTGCCGGAGCTAAAAAACTAGCTACCGATAAAGGTAAAGCGGATCAATGGCTATTCAATTTACAAATGCCAAGCCTTATTCCGTTTATGACCTACTGTAAAAACAGAGAGCTTAGAAAAACCATGTCCATGGCTTCGGGCTCGCGCGCTTTTCAGGGGGAATTTGATAACCAAGACAACATCAAAAAAATTATTTCTTACAGAGCCGAAAGAGCTAAATTACTTGGATTTAAAACCCATGCTGATTTCGTACTTAAAAAGCGAATGGCTGAGACTCCTGAGAAAGTTATAGAATTCTTAAGTCGCCTTATCGACAAATCTTTGCCCGCCGCTAAAAAGGAAATGGCTGAGCTAGAAGCTTTCGCCAAAGATAAAGATGGCATCGATCAACTTATGGGTTGGGATGTTAATTATTACGTAGAAAAGTTAAAACAAGAAAAGTTCTCTTTCGATGAAGAGGAGCTACGCCCTTACTTCAAACTTGAAAATGTTATTGATGGCGCTTTCTTGCATGCGAAAAAACTTTATGACATCCGCTTTGAAACCACGGATAAATATCCGGTTTACCACGAAGATGTAAAAGTCTATGAGGTCTACCGAGAGTCCAGCAACGAATATGTTGGCCTCTTTTATGCCGATTTTTTTCCACGTGACACAAAACGAAGTGGCGCATGGATGACCAACTACATTGACCAGGGTTTGTTTAAAGGTGAAGTGATTCGCCCACATGTTGGCATTGTGTGTAACTTTACTCCAAGCACAGCCGATCGTCCTTCATTGCTTACCTTCAATGAAGTGAGAACCTTGTTTCATGAGTTTGGTCACGCACTACATGGCATGCTTAGCCAGTGCACCTATCGAAGCCTATCAGGGACCAGTGTGTATTGGGATTTTGTAGAGCTCCCCTCTCAGATCCTGGAAAATTGGACTCTAGAAAAAGAGGCCTTAGATCTGTTTGCTCATCACTACGAAACGGGAGAATCCATCCCAAAAGATATGACAGATAAAATTAAAGCCTCCTCTCAGTTTATGGCAGGATACTACTCCATCCGACAACTCACTTTTGGAACTGTAGATATGGCTTGGCACAATCATGCCGACCCTAAGTCCATTGAAGATGTCAGTGCTTTTGAGCAAAAGGTGGTGGATCCCCTTAGGTTGGTTCCGAAAGCAGAAGGCACTAACTTATCTTGTGCCTTTTCACATATTTTTGCCGGTGGTTATTCTGCGGGCTATTACAGCTACAAGTGGGCCGAAGTTTTGGATGCAGACGCTTTTGAACTTTTCCAAGAGAAGGGTATTTTTAATAAAGATGTCGCCGACAGTTTCCACGACCATATTTTATCTCGTGGCGGCACGGAACACCCTATGGAGCTCTATAAGAAATTTCGTGGACGAGAACCGGATCCTGATGCATTACTTCGTCGAGATGGTTTGATTTAGGAATAACTAGGATTTGCAGGACTACGATTGATGGCGCGGTTTGAGAAGTATACGAAAAAGATAAAGAATGTGGTTATTGTCTATCGCCCTGGCAGAAAGGATGCTTTAGACAAAGCTCAAGAGCTGGCTCAGTGGTTGGCCGACAAAAAGATCAAGGTACTTTCTCATCCCAAACGTCGCTTTAAAGTTAATAAGCGGTTAGCTCCTGTAGTTAAGTCCCCCGGGATTTTGGACCTCGTCATTGTTCTGGGTGGAGATGGAACCTATCTGGAAGCCGTTCGAATGCTAGATGGTAGATCCGCTCCCATTGTTGGCGTTAATATGGGCTCATTGGGATTTTTAACAGAGAACCGCGTCGATGACATGTATCAAGTTATCGACATGGCTCTTTCTGGAAAAATGGAATTACGCCCTCGCTCTATGCTGCAACTAAAGCTGAAAAAGGGCACCCAGATACAAAAAAGTATGATTGCCTTAAATGATGCCGTTTTAGAAAGAGGGTCTCGCTCTCACCTAATTTATGTTCAGGTGGATTGCGACAACCAAATGGTGAAACAACTTAAAGCCGATGGCCTGATTGTTTCCAGTCCCACCGGCTCAACAGCTTATAACCTCGCTGCTGGTGGACCGATCTGTCACCCTGAAGTTTCGGCACTCCTTGTGACCCCGGTGTGCCCTCACAGCCTAACCAATCGACCGCTGGTTTTTCCAGACAACCGAAAGCTTTGTGTTCGCCTAGTAAAAGGAGCTCAAAAAGCCTCTCTAACTATTGATGGAAAAACCGTGGCCGAAATTACTGACAAGCATCACATTACGATAGAAAAACATAAAAAAGGCCACTTTGTTTTAAAGACACCGAGCCATAATTACTTTAACTTGCTCAATGAAAAATTGAGTTTTAGCCAAAGAAATGCCGACATCTCCTGATCTTTGGTTTTTTTAGGGGGACCTATGTTACTGGATCTTAAAGTCAGTGATTTTGCTATTATCGATAACATTCATATTGAGTTTACCGAAGGCTTTAACGTACTTAGCGGTGAAACTGGAGCGGGTAAATCAGTACTTCTTAAGAGTTTAAGTCTGCTTATGGGCGGCAAAGCGGTCTCTGACAGCGTGAGAACTGGCCGATCTCAAGCTCTTATCGAAGGATACTTTGATATTTCTCACCGCGCCGATATCCGAGAACAATTGGAGATGAGCGGTATCGAGACCGAAGAAGACACTCTCATTGTACGACGAGTGATTTCCTCCCAGGGTAAGTCCAAGGTTTATTTAAATGGATCTATTAGTCCGCTCTCACTTTTGAAAACTATTGTTTCGCCACTTATCGAAATGACGGGTGAGCAAGCTCCCTTGATTGAAATGACGGGCCAACACGATAACAAACATTTGCAAAACAAGTCTTACCACTTAGAACTGCTCGATATAGCTGCTGGGTGTAACGAACTTCGACACAATTATCGACAGGCCCATGAAAAGGTTCTTGAACTCGAAAACCAACTGGAACAACTCAACGGTGACGAGCAATCTCAAGCCCAGAGACTGGACTTTTTAAAGTATCAAGCCGATGAAATTCGAGCGCTTGAGCTTAAACCCGGCGAAGAGGAAGAGCTTGAAAATAAAGTAAAACGCATGCGCTCTTCAGCGCAATTGTCAGAGTTTGTTAACCTCTCTCAAAGTCTGTTGAGTGACGATACCGACGCTGCACTCACCCGAATCGACCGAGTGAGAGATTTGAGCGCCAATATGTCTAAACATGACTCTGAACTGTCTCAACAAGCTCACCTGCTGGATGACGCAAAAGCCATTTTGGAAGAGTGGCTATTCTTCCTGCAAAAGTATTCCGATCATTTGGACGATGATGAAGCCTCTATGGATCAAGCCCAAGAAGAACTGAGCCGCCTTAGAAAACTACAAAAAAAGTACGGGCAAAGTGTGGAAGACATTCTAGCTCAGCTCGAGGATATTGAATCGGAAATTGATCAAATCGAAAACTTTGATCTCAG